>ERZ773110.76-NODE-76-length-105395-cov-4.469822_pt1 | contig 105395 bp, 132 predicted proteins | sample MGYA00580568_ERZ773110 | MGnify/ENA primary metagenome ERZ773110 (study PRJEB29015, sample SAMEA2737870) | human gut metagenome | biome: human gut; feature: human-associated habitat; material: faeces | place: China | collected 2012 ... | reverse complement strand
GACTTCGTGCAAAAGTTAACTGCTACGGCGCTAACAGCGTTCCGGAAGGTGTTGCCATCATGTGGAAAGAAGGCGTTGACGTTTCTATCACAGGTAACTCCACAAACCCGACTCGTTTCCAGCATCCGGTTGCAGGTACTTACAAGAAAGAATGCAACGAAAAAGGAAAGAAATACTTCTCCGTTGCATCCGGTGGTGGTACAGGACGTACACTTCATCCGGACAACATGGCAGCAGGTCCTGCTTCCTACGGTATGACCGATACACTTGGACGTATGCATTCTGACGCTCAGTTCGCAGGATCCTCTTCCGTACCGGCTCACGTAGAAATGATGGGTCTGATCGGCGCTGGTAACAACCCGATGGTTGGTATGACTGTTGCTGTAGCTGTAGCCGTACAGGAAGCTGCAGATGCTGGCAAGTTCTAAATAATCCAGTAAAATCAAGGATTTAAGGTGATGTATGATGCGGCTGAAATCGTAAGAAAGTAAGCCGCTAGTACATTATTAATACATTATTTGTATACTCATATTAGTACACTTGATACAAACTATCTTATTTTTTCGATTTCAGTTTGAAGCCAGCTGAACTCACGCTTAGTATATACTTTTTCGGTTATATCATTAATAGAATGACCGACCATATATTTAATAGCATATTCGTCAACTTTATATTTCTTGGCTTCAGTTATAAAATGTTCACGACCGTCATGCGGTCTATGACTTGGGTTTAAATCCAATGCTCTTATTAAGTTTTTAAATCGTGTTTTATATTTATCATATGTCAATCTGTAATCATTTTTGATATAAGCAGGCTCACGGCAATTGACTAAATATTCACTTCCTATGCATTTGGCTTCATTATACAACCGTTGAACTAATGGACGAATTTTTGTGTGAATTGGAACTGGGCGATTAATACCGGCTTTGGTTTTCATACCACCGACAAAAATCCAATTCGTCAAATCTACATTTTCTATTTTGAGATTGAGAAGTTCTTGCGGTCTCCATCCTGAATAACATTGAACTAAAAGTACATCGGCATAGGGCATATCATAATTCTTCCATAGTTTACACATCTCTTGAACACTAAACGGCATATGTTCGACTCTTTCGTTTTCTATCGCTTCTTGTATTTCTTTGGATATATTAAAAGAACGAGCATAATTCACCGTAACAATTTCATGTTCTAAAGCATAATCACCCATTAAATTAAATATTGATTTAATTCTATGTTTAGTAGTTGGTGACGGCTTACGTGTTTCTCCCTTATATTCGAAAGTACCTTCTTCCATGCATCCTTTAATATGCCTCGATCTAATATCTTTAAATCTCATATCGTATACAGATGAGCAGTAATGCCATGCTGCAGCTATCGATCGTCCGTATGATTCATTTTTGGTTTTCATGAACTCGGGAAACCATTTTTCATAGATTTCTTTAACTGTCAAATCTTCATCCAAATCATATGGATTCTTATTGTATTCCACTAAAGCAGCATAAGCTTCATTATAAGTAGAGAAGTAAGATACTGGTTTTAACGGTTTGCCAATAGGTCGACCGGTTGATGTTTTACCTACTGTAACCATTGCTCGAAACGGTCTTCTTAAATTGCGATTCTTTATTTCCGTTATTCTTCCGAATCCGTTTGGTAGACGCCTCCTTTTCGCATTCTTTTTTGATGATTTTACTGTTTCTTCTACAGCTGTTTTTATTGGGTATCCGCAATGCGGGCATGAAACAGCTTTGTCACTTACTTGTAGTTCACATTCTGGACATTGTATTAACATAGTTACCAAACCTTTCCAGTTGATTTTTATGAACTTGCCGTATAAAGTTATATACCATAAGGTGTACTAACGAGTCAAGTAGTACATGTGATGAAAAAATTGGAGGTTTTAAGTTATGAAATGTGAATGTGGCGGTGATATGAAACACCACGATAAGGCAGTTAGAATCGTTAGGGAGAAGGGCGGTGCAAAACATCGTATTTACATAGAACGAGTAAAATGCGAAAAATGCGGAAAGATTAGAAGGATTTTTCCAGAAAATATTTTACCTCACAAACAGTATGACAAAGAAATTGTCGATGGTGTTAAAGAAGGGCTGATCGATAGCGATACTCTTGGATTTGAAGACTATCCTTGCGAATTGACTATGAAGCATTGGAGAGAAGAGTTTGCTACGGAATTCTGTCCGCATATTTTACAAGCTCCTATATGGAATACATATGAAAGGAGTGTTTAGATGTTAGGATTAGCAATTTTTTTCACAGGAGCAGCGGTTTACTGTTGGATAAAAGTATTTTCCGACAATGACTAAATTTCAAAGAGATTCAAAGATTAGAGCCTATCAAGGGCTCTTTTCTTTTTTTTGCCAATTTTATCCATGTATTCTTTTTAACAAAACGTCACACGAGTCCTAGAATAGCCATTGAAAGGAGATGATTGTAATGGAACAAATTGAGTTTGGCAAGGGTGGCGTTCCAGTAAGAATCGTGGCTGAAATATATGGAAAAGACCCTTCTTGGATAAGAGCTGGTCTTATAACCGGATATTTACCAATAGGGAACGCAACAAGAAACGGTCAGGTGATAACGTCAATTGACCAAATGAACAGTAAGTTCGGCAGAATAAATTATTATATTTCACCGAAAAAACTGTACGATGAAACAGGTTATATTTGGAAAGGAAGAAAGTAATTATGAGAACAACCGTATCAAAGAAAAACAAATATTGGATTAGCAGACACAGATATTTGGAACTTTCACATTTCTGTGCTCAGTATAATGAATGGATTAAAATTCGAAAAGATCTGGAAGGACTTCAGAGAGCTGTAGTGGCTACATATTCAGTTCCGAACAAAACTGATATTTCTGATCCAACTGCAACTACTGCCGAGAAGATTCTGTTCTATAGTGAGCGAATCGACATGGTGAATAATGCAGCAAAAGAAGCTGATCCGATACTTGCTAAATACATAGTAAAGTGTGCAACAAATGGATATTCATACGACAAATTAAGAGCTAAAGAGAAAATACCGTGCTGTAGGCAGGTATTTTACGAGGTATATAGATGCTTCTTCTGGCATTTGAGTAATGCGCGAAAATAGCACAGACTTGTATGAAAGGAGGTAGACATCATGAATTATGGTATGTTATTAGAAGATGTCAAAGAAGTGTCCAAAGACAAATTGAAAGAGGTTTCTTTCAGAGTTGATGAAGAGTTCATCCAGTATGTAAAGGAACTCAATATTGACGATGACATTAAGAAAGATCTTATCAAGAAATCTAAGGACAGAGCATTCTTTGACATGCTGCTGATTAATGCACTTAAAGATTAAGTGTTTACCAGCTTATTAAAACCGAGAGGGTATTCGCCAAAAACGAATGCTCTCTTAGTTTTTGCAAATTATTTATTTGTTGTATTACCGATTATATTAGCCATATGTTCATAGGATGCTCTACGATCAGCAAGTGCTTCATCAAGTGATTTGTCACCGTATACATCCTGCACTTGTTCAACGGTCCATACATCGCCGAACTCACCAGTGGTTTCGATAAATGCATCGATTTCAATCTTATTCATACTAAATACCTCCTTCTGCGTTGTGGAGATTCATTATACATCAAATCGCATCTAAATACAATGCGCATATTTTACAAATCGCTTTATGAGAACAAACGATAAGGAGGTAACGAATATGTTATTATTTGGAGCATTAGTAGCAGCGTTGATACTTATAGGAATTATTGTAGCGGTTGTTGTAGGGACAGCTGGTATAGCATTCTTTGTAGTATTCGGCGATGTAATTGTATGCATCGCAATAATAGTATTTCTGATCAAACTTATATTTGGAAGAAAGAAAAAATAAGAGGGCATAAGAGACTTTAGGCGAGACTGACCGGGTCTCTTAGCTTTTGTTTATGTGAAAGGAGAAATATCATGAGTATAGAAAAGAAAATTAATAGTATTAAAAGTGAAATTGAAAGGCTTGAAAATGAGCTTCAAGAACTAGAAAAAGAAAATGTACATTTTTATACACTGGTCACGTATCTACATGATGACATGCTCGGGAATTATTTCCAAATATCTGATGAGGCTATATCTGAAGCGGAAACAAAGAGAATAATACAAGATGAATATTGGCATTATGCAGATATTTACCGTATTGGATATGTTCAGATATCAAAGGAGACCAATCGAAAAATTGGTGATTTGGTCGCACTTAGATTGATAAAAAGAAATATTAATAGGTGTCGAAAACAAATCAATAGCTTTTGTGACTTGGACGGCTTAGATATTTTTGAACAACAACTCGATAAAACTGTAGAGAAATTGAATTGGGAAATCAATGCGGTGATTGATATCAGTGATGTGACATTCGTAGATTTTGATGATTAATTTTTAGGAGAGATATTTTATGGATATAACGATATCATTTGATCGCAGATCATACAAATGGTGCAAACAAGAACATGTCAATTTAGTCAGATTGAAAACTTATGAAAAACAGTTAAATAGACAATTGGAGTCGTATAAATATGTATTATTACGAGATGTATTTGAAGTACTAGGTATCCCAGTAACTAAAGAATCATTAACTGCTGGTTGGGTATATGATACGATGAGGACCGGCTTTTTTGAATTTAAACTCCATCCTAAATCAAATGGTGTGATTGAAGTCATATTATCAGATATGGAAAAAGATATACGATATGCATTTCCTTCAGGAAAATCTTTTCCAGGGTTATATTCTTTTTCTTAAAGTTTATGCTATAATTATATTTCTATGATTTATGGGGGTGATTAAAATGAACATACATGGAATAGAGTATGATTCAATGCTGAATGGTGATGGATTAAGAGCAATTATTTGGGTGTCTGGGTGTAACCACAAATGTCCTGGATGCCAGAATCCACAGACATGGAATCCGAATAGTGGAAGTCCTATTACTACAGATGACTTGAATCGCTTATTTAATTATTTGGATAAAGGTTATCCATCTGGTGTAACGTTCTCTGGCGGTGATCCATTATTTCCGGAGAACCGTAGCACTGTGTTATATTTGTGCAAGTTATTAAAAGAAAAATATCCAAATAAAACGATTTGGATGTATACGGGATATTTATATGACGAAGTTAAAGATTTGGAAATTCTGAAATACGTAGATGTGCTGGTAGACGGACCATTTAAGAAGGATTTGGCAGATGTAAATTATCACTGGGCTGGCTCCACAAATCAGAAGGTAATCAATTTACATCACGCAGCAATCCAAAACGTGTGATATTTTGTTATGGAAGAAAGGAGCAAAGTTGATGAGTTTATTATGGACTGCCGTAGTCTTATGTGTTGGCATGATATTTGGAATCTGGTTAACCAAGATCATATTGCCTACAGGAAAGTTACTTATTGATCGTACAAAAGATAATAAAAATGTAATGACATTTAGTCTTGGATCACTTGACCCAGATGAATTAGTGAAGCACAAAGTGATGCTGATTCGGATAAAAGAAGTCACGCGGAAATAGCATGTCCTTACATGAAAGGAGTGATATTTTATGAAGAAAACTATAATATTTGATGAAAGATCGCCAAGATGGGAGAAGAATGGACATATTAATGGGTTAACACTGGCAGATTACGAGTACTGGCTAAACGATATGTTACAAATGAACAGGTGTTTATTATTACGAGATGTATATGAACAACTGGGTATTCCGATAACAAAAGAATCATTGGTTGCAGGCTGGGTAATTAGTTCGGTACCGCATTTTGAATTCGAATATCATTTTAAACCAAATGGTGCGATTGAAATCATATTACCAGAGATGGAATCAGATATACGATATGCATTTCCTTCAGAAGAGGAGTCCTAAACAAGGGCTCTTTTCTTTTGCGCTTTTTAAACAATCCCTTATATGAAACAAATTTATATTTCAACGAGAAAGGAGAAATTTTTATGAGTAACGAATTGTTGGATACGGAGATTAAGAGGTTATTTAGAGAACTTGAATCCAAAACTCCGGGTAGTAAAGAGTATAATGATGTACAGGATTGCCTGAATATCTTATACAAATTGAAGTTGGAGGAAGACAAGAACCATGAAAATGCTGAAATTCAGCGTCAGAAAAATGAGGACGATAAAGAGTATCAGAATCGTGATATTGACTTGAAAGAACAGCAGATTCAGGAGAACAAGGCTTTCAACTGGCTAAGATTTGGAGTAGATGTGGCAGGCATTGCTTTACCATTGATATTCTGCAGAAAGACCTGGAGAGAAGGACTCAAGATTGAGAAATTAGACCAATTTATTGGATCTCCGTCAGCAAAAAATGCATTAAAATTCTTCACACCGTGGAGAAAAAAATAAGTTTCAAAGCGAGGGATCATGTATTATACATGGTCTCTTGATTTTTCTTCAATATTCAATTCCAATGTGATATACTACAAATATCTATACGAAGGAGGAATGCGATTATGAGTAAACAGTACTGCCCTGAGTGTCACATTGAAATGGATTATAAAGCTAAAGATGAGTATTGGATATGCCCGGAATGCGGTCATACTACTGATTTGGATGACGTGAAACTGGGTATTGATTATCCAACATTGGAATCTACGTATGAAGATGAAGAAGAATCATATGATCCGGAAGCAAAGTATGAAGATGCATATAGAAGAAATGAGGAGTTTCCTGGAATCAATTATGATGATTTGTATGAAGAAGAATAGCTAGTATTATTACCGCATAATTTACATTTCCTTATATGACAATACATATAAGGAGGATTATAAAATGAGTGAAAAACAGGTATCATTTGAAGATTTCCGTAAGGAACAAAAGAAACGAGAACGTAAGGAGAAACTCTGTAACGGGGTGAAAAAATGTACAGATTGGATTTAGAACAATAAAGAAGTTGCAATTGGAATCGGAACGTTTGCTGTTGGTGCAGGTGGATCTATGATAAAAGGTCTGGCTAAGCGACAGAAAGTGAAAGAAGAGAAACAATTGAAAAATAACTATTGCTATGATCGGAGTCTCGGACATTATTGGAAACTCCGCAGAGAGCTGACGAACGAAGAGTGGATCGCAATCGATAAGCGGAAACGGAATGGTGAACGGTTAGGTGATATTTTAGCCGAATTAAAAGTATTGAAGTAATATTCATAAGAGCTTGTGCTTAATTGCATGGGCTCTTATTTTTTATTCTTTCGCAAAATTTACATGCTCCTATATGAAAAACTATATTTTAGGAGGATAAAATCATGAAAGGTTGGATTAACGGAGTAACATTATTTATGAGGTATTTTTCTTATATTTGTGTATGGTTTGCATTTGTAATGGCACTTATGTCATTCGATATACCAACCCACGGCTTTGGCTGGGTGATGTATGTCATTGGTGTAGTGTGCATTTCATCATATATGACCATACGAGTTATAAGAACAGCTGAAAGAATGTTTAATGACAATCCGAAACAGAAACAATTATCTCGCAGATAGTTTAAGAAGGGAGGTCTATATTGACTTCTCTTTTTTTTCGCGCTTTTTACAATCTCCTATATGAAACAATGATCTGTGATTAAGGAAGGAGAAATTATGAGTGAACGAGTTACAGCTGATGATGTAAGGCATGTAGAAACAAAGATTATCATGACCGAAGATAAGATGTTTCGAGAGAAGAATTACTACAAGAAGCTGGAAATCAGAGAAGAGATTATATTTCTGAGGAAGAAATTACAGAAGATGCAGTTTCTATTTAAAGAGGGCTAATCAAGCTCTCTTTTCTTTTATGAAAGGAGTCGTTTATGAAAAAACCAAACAAATTCTATGCAAGAGTAAAACGTGGAGCACCAACTATATTTACGGTACTAAGTGTTGCCGGTGTGATTGCTACGGGTACTTTATCGGCAAGAGCAGCAAATAAGACCCGAAATACCGAAGAGTCCGAGAAATCAACAGTCGATAACTTCAAAGAAGGATGGAAGAATTATATTCCAGCTATTGCAGTTGGCGGAGTTACGATAGTTTGCTCCATTAGCTCCAATGTACTTAATCGACATCAGAGAGTAGCTCTTGTCAGTGCATATACGTTGGCAAGTAAATCTTATGAGAACTATAAGCGCAAAACAAAAGAACTTTATGGTGAAGAAGCTCATCAGAAAATTATGGAATCATTAGCTGCAGAGAAAGCCGAAGATGTTTATATTTCGACAGCTGATTTTGCCGGTTCATCGTCTTTAGCATGGGACGATCGTTCAGTTGAAGAAAAGCGAACGTTTTATGATAGTTATTCCAGACGATATTTTGAAAGTACTGTATGCCAAGTACTTGAAGCAGAGTATCACTTGAATCGTAACAGGTGTCTTGGCATGGATGTAACTGTGAATGATTTCTACGAATTTTTAGGCATCAAACCTATAAAAGGTGGCAACAAAATTGGATGGTGGTGGTCGGACGAAATATATTGGATCGATTTTATCCATCATAGAACAGAACTGGAAGACGGGTTGGAACTATATTTGATTGAATTTGTATATCAGCCGGGCTTGGATAACGAAGAAGATTGTTGATATTCGCGAAAAATACAAGCCGTTATATGAAGACGGTAGAAAGGAGATAACTTATGAACAAAAAAACTTTATTGGGAATCATTCCTATTGTTGTGTTTGCTGCGTTACAGACAGCAATCTCAGAACTCAGGATGGATTTATCAATTAAAGAGGTGGTCAAAGAAGAGATCGCCAATCAGAAGTCGGAAGAAACAGAAGGGGAGTAGCAACTCCTCTTCACTTTTATTTAAGGAGAGAAAATCATGTTTAAATCAAATCTGAACAATTTCATGAAAAACATTGGTGCAAAATTAGGAGCAAATGCACCGGGAATCACGATTGGATTAGGCACAGGAGCAATCATTGTATCTGCAGTTATGGTTGGGGTAGCAACGCCTAGAGCGATGGAGCTCATTGAGGATGCAAAAAAAGCTAAAGTCAAACGTTTAGAGAACGCTAGAAAGAAAGCTCCGGAAGATGCAGTTATCGATGAGGACGAAGAACTCACAGTGGTAGAAATCATCAAAGCTGGATGGAAACCTTATATGCCGGCAATTATGACAGCAGCGGTGGGTATTGCTTGTATTGTTGGTGGCACAAGAGTTAATGCAAGACGAAATGCAGCATTATCAGCAGCATACACAGTTGTAGAGCAGACTCTTAACGATTATACAGCAAAGACAAAAGAAATTGTTGGTGATAAGAAAGAGAAAGAAATTCGTGATGCTATTGCTGCTGATGAAATTAAAAAAAATCCTTACGAAGGGTGTAACGTAGTGAAAATTCCAAAGTTTGGAAATACGCTGTGTTATGACGTGCGAGCCAATGATTATTTCATGGGAGACTACAACATGATTAAGAAGATTGAGAATGATCTTAATCGAAGATTATTCAGTGAAATGTTTATATCCTTGAACGATCTTAGAGATGAATTTGGCTTGTGTCATGATAAAGAACTTGGCGATGATATAGGTTGGAATGTTGATCATCCTATCGAATTTACTATTACAACAATGCTGGCAGATAATAACGAACCTTGTTTGGTTGTCAATTATGTAATTGCACCGAGATATGATTACCGCAATTTGCACTGATACGCATTTTTTACACAGTCTTATATGGAATAATAATAAACTTTTCAGGAGGAAAATGAGATGAACGAAAACGAAATTATGGAACAGACAAATGAAACTGTTAACGATGTAAATGAGGTTGAAGAAACCGGTAATGACCGCGGCAGTATTGGCATTCTTGTTGTTGCTGGAGCGTTCGCGCTTGGCGGAGCAGCTGTAGTAGGAGCTAAGAAAGCATATCGCTGGTTTAAAGATCGGAAACACAAACCGGAAGTCGTTGATGGCGATGTCAAGTGTGTGAATGACGAAGATGTTCAGGAAGAAGAATCCGAGAATAAGTAATTGTTCAATAAGGAGTGGTGTTATCAAGCACTGCTCCTTTTTCTTTTTATTAAGGAGGATATTTATGTACAAATATGTATATAGAGGACCAGTATATTCATTTGGTCGTATGATTACTGATTGCTGGGTTGGCGAGACGTATGCCGTAACCATGAAGAAAGCCAGGAGTAATTTGTTTCATCAATGTAAAAAAGCACTTGGAATGTCAGAAACAGCAGCAATCTGTTTACCAGGAACAATAAGAGAGGAAAAAGTAGAGTATGTCGGATAGAGAAGAAAAGAAACCGAGACTTGAGAAGATGGTCGATGCTTCTGAGTATAAGCAGAAAGACACTGCGATAAATAAGTTAATTAAGGCTTTCATTCCAGATAATATATATGATCTTAAAGATTATATTGTCAGTGAGATCGTGATTCCGACGATCAAAGATGGTCTTGACGACACATGGAACGCTGTATTCAGGGGTAGCGGACGTAAGAAATCATCCAGCAGACGTGGAAGACGTTATTACGATGACGATGATGATATGCGACCAGCTTACCGTAAATATTATGATGATCGCAGGAGAGACGATAGATACGGTGATGATCGATACTATCAACCAGAACGCTCTGACTTCAAAAATGTGAAATTCAAGAGCCGTGGAGATGCCGAGCGAATCTTAACAAAGATGGAAGATATTATCTATAAGAATCGATTTGTGAGTTTGCTGGATTTTTATGATCTTACCGGGCAGCCTACCAGGTCCACAGATGATAACTACGGGTGGACCAATTTGGATAGGGCTAAAGTGGAACGTTTGAGATCTGATAATGGATATATTATTCGTTTCCCAAGTCCAATGCCGCTTGATCGTGAGTATGATTAATTTATATTTTGAAAAGGAGAACAAATCATGAAGAAATTTCAGTTACCAAAAATTACACTTAAAGGTAAAGCAAAAAGAATTGTAGTAAAGGCAAAAATCAAAAGCCCAACAATTATGATTGTGGCAGGAGTCGCCGGTGTTGTAGGCGGAACAGTTATGGCATGTAGAGCAACTATGAAACTCAAACCTATTCTGGATGAGGGAAAAGAAGCTACCAATGATATTCACGAGTATGCCAGCTCCGATGAAGCGAAAGAGAAAGGTTATACAGAAAAAGAAGAAACAAAAGCAGTAGTTGTTGAGAATCTGAAAACAGCTGGTAAAGTGGTAAAACTCTATGCCCCAGCAGTAGCAGTTGAAGCTGTGTCAATTGGATGCATTGTAGGAAGTCATAAGATTCTCACAAAGAGAAACGTTGGTCTGGCAGGGGCTTATGCCGCAGTACAGAAAGAATTCAAAGATTACAGAGATCGTGTCGTGGAAAGATTCGGTGAGGATCTGGACCGTGAGCTTAAGCACAATATCACCAGAACGGAATATAAAGAAAAAGAGACAGACGAAAACGGTAAGAATAAAACTGTAAAGAAATCTGTTGATATTGCAGGTGATGGAACTGGATATTCTGGATATGCCAAATTCTTTGACGAAGCATCAAGAGAATTCACAGGTGACCCAGAACATGATAAATGGTTCCTGATGAGAGCAGAAGAACTGTTTAACAATAAACTTCGTACCGATGGATTTGTATTTATTAATGATATTTATGATTATCTTGATATTCCTCGTACGCAGCAGGGACAGACTGATGGTTGGGTTTATGACGCAGAACATCCAGATGCTTATCCGATTAGCTTTGATATTATGAATATTAATAAAGAAGCTAATAGAAGATTCGTAAACGGATATGAACCGGTCATCCTTTTGGACTTCAAGAACTGCCGTTATATTCTTGATCAGATTTGAATGATTGGACTTAATACAGTAGGAACGGGAACTATTCAAGATATTTTTGATTATCCTTGGCTTTATGGTATGAGTCAGGGATAGAAAGGAGTGTATATGACAGGACGAGATTTAATTGTTTATATCTTAACCAATCATCTGGAAAATGCCGAAATTCGAAATGGTAAATTAATGGTATCCGGTAATGATTTCATGAAAGACGAACAGGTAGCATCCATACTTGGTGTTGGGATGGCTACTATTAGGGTGCGGTACGAGAATGATTGTTTCGAAGGGGCTTGCAGAGAAGAGGGAGTTATTTATATTCCTAAAGATGAAGTAATTCGAATATTGTCTGAAAGGTTTAAGGAAGCAGGGGTGAGAATATGAAAAGTATTATTTCTTATACATTTGCAGCACTCGCAGGTATTTGCTTTATTAAGGGATTAGCGTTGGTCAAATAGGAGGTATCGGATGGAGCGTCTTGAATATTTACTTTCAGTAGTTCAATTTGCAACTGATACAAAAGAAAAACGCCATATTGTAGGAGGGATGCTGGTCAGTATCTCTCTTTTATTTGGCGGAATGGCATTCACCGTGATGACAATGAAAGATGAGGATGAGAACTATGAATAAAGCATTATGTTTTATATTTGGTGCTATAGCTGGCACGGCATTGGGCTATTATATCGCTCGACAGAGATGCGAAGAAGAAATTGAATCGGTCAAAGAGGCTTTCAGAGAAGATTCTGAGCGTGAAGAATCTAGCGTTGACCATAATGAAGTTGATGAGAATCCAGACAGAGAGCCTATAGATTCTTCGGTACGTCCAGCAGTTAAAGAAGCCATTGATTACATGAATACAGTTCGTAAGGCTGGATATACTGCAGCACCAGATCCGACAGACGAAGATGAAGTCAGTGATATTCCATATGAGATTACTCCAAATGAATTTGGTGATATCGAATACGAGGAAGTAGAGCTTGTTATGTTTGTTGACGATGTATTGGCTGATGGGGACACATACGAACGAGTTGAAGATGTTGATAATGTCGTGGGTGAGGATAATCTGCAGAAGTTTGGTCATTATGAAGAAGATCGTGTTTGTGTCCGCAATGACAGACTCAAATGCGATTATGAGATTATCAGAGATGAACGAACATATGAGCAGGCATATAAAACAATGTATCCTTATAAACCTTACGACGAAGATGTGGAGGATTAATGGACGTAAGGGAACAATATTTTAATTGGATGTATGACATGGTGTTCACTAAACGAGCACCATCATATGTCCGGTTATTAAGATACTTAAACAGTCAGGAATTTACTTACAACATTCGTCTTGATGGTAACAGAGCTGACGACGGTTTATATTTACGATATCGTTTTAAGCAAGAGAATCATCTAAGAGCTGTTGACGTAGATAGATGTTTGACTGGTAAATGCAGTGTACTTGAGATGATGGTGGCACTGTGTTTACGAATTGAAGAGGATATTATGGACGATCCGGTTAAAGGAAACAGAATTCACAAATGGTTTCATGTTATGCTCAAGAGTCTTGGATTACTAGACATGGATGATGCATATTTTGATGAGCGGTACGCAGACAAAGTGATTACAAGATTCTTGAATCGGGAATATGAACCTAATGGAGCTGGTGGATTATTCCGAATTAAGGATTGTCCGTATGATTTAAGAAGCGTTGAAATATGGTATCAGATGTGCTGGTATTTCGACAGTATTTTGTAAAGGAGTCACAAAAATGAAATGATAGATTTTATTAAATTTCATGTCGAAAAGCCGAAAAAGATAGGTGGTCCATCGTTTGCATATCCCAAATTTCTGCTGAAGAAAAGTTCAGATCTTATGATTCAGGGTGGTGATTTTTACGCTATCTGGATTGAAGAAAAGGGTTTATGGTCAAAAGATGAACAGGATGCTATTGACATGATTGATAATGAGCTTCGAATGTTCGTCGAAGCAAATAAAGATAAGTATACGGAGCTTATACCTTTATATTTATGGGATTCAACATCAGGTATGATTGATCGATGGCATAAATATTGTCAAAAACAGTTGCGAGATAATTATCATGTACTTGATGAAAAGCTTATATTTTCGAATACTGTTACGACAAGAGAAGATTATGCCAGTAAAAAACTCAAGTATCCGTTAGAACCAGGAACTATAACTGCTTATGATGCTCTGATGTCTACTTTATATTCTCCGGAAGAAAGAGAGAAACTTGAGTGGGCTATCGGAGCTATTGTATCTGGCGATAGTAAAAAGATTCAGAAGTTTCTGGTTCTGTACGGATCTGGCGGAACTGGTAAATCAACAGTTCTGAATATTATCCAGAAGCTGTTTGAAGGGTATTGTTCGTCGTTCGATGCAAAAGCCTTAGGTTCTGCAAATAGTTCATTTGCGTTGGAGCCGTTTAAAACAAATCCGCTTGTAGCAATTCAGCATGACGGTGATTTATCCAGAATTGAAGATAATACAAGGCTTAATAGTTTAGTTTCCCATGAAAAAATGCCGGTAAATGAGAAATTCAAATCCATGTATGAAATGAAATTCAATGCTTTTCTGTTCATGGGTACAAACAATCCAGTAAAGATTACCGATGCCAAATCAGGTCTTATAAGACGACTAATTGACGTAACGCCGTCAGGTAAAAAGTTGAGTTTCAGTGAGTATAACAAAGCAATGTCAAACATTGATTTTGAACTAGGAGCTATTGCCAGTCATTGTTTATCTGTTTATGAACATAATAAAACAATATATGACAATTATGCTCCGATTGCTATGTTGGATGCATCAAATGATTTCTACAATTTTATATCTGACATGTATTATGAGTTTAAGAAAGAAGACGGAACTACTCTGAAAGACGCATGGGATTTGTATAAGACTTATTGCGATGAAGCAAAGGTTAATTATCCTATGAGTAAGAGAGTATTCAAAGAGGAACTTAAGAACTATTTTCATGAATTTCATGAAAGATCTACAGATGGTGGTAGGATCAGAAACTTCTATAAAGGGTTTCTTGCCGACAAATTTGATATTCGCATTGGGAAGTCAACGGAAGAAAAAACAAACCTTATAGATTTCAATTCTACAGAATCTATATTTGATAAGATTGCTGCAAATTATCCAGCTCAGTATGCCAACACTGCAGGAACGCCTACTAATGGCTGGGATTATATTAAGACTAAACTGTCTGATATTGACACGTCTAAACTTCATTATGTAAAGGTCCCTGAAAATCACATTGTAATAGATTTTGATATTCCAGATGAAAATGGTAACAAAAGTTTTGAAAAGAATCTGGAAGCAGCGAGTAAATGGCCGGCCACATATGCCGAACTTAGCAAATCTGGTGCTGGTATTCATTTGCATTATATTTACAATGGGGATATTACAAAGTTAAACCGTTTATATTCTGAACATATTGAAGTGAAAGTGTTCACGGGAAAGAGTTCCCTCAGACGAATGCTTACAAAGTGTAACGATATTCCGATTGCTACGATCAGTTCTGGTCTTCCTTTAAAGAAGGAGAAAAATATGGTAAACATGGACATTGTAACCACTGAGAAGGGGTTACGTACAACAATCAAAAAGAATCTTTGTAAAGAGATACATCCAGCAACCAAACCGAGTATTGATCATATTTACAAGATTCTTGAGGATGCGTGGAACAGTGGTGTTCATTATGATGTATCAGATATGTATCCGAAGATCATGGCATTTGCTATGAATAGCTCTCATCAGGCTGAGTACTGCATGAGCAAAGTTGACGATATGCATTTTAAATCAAAAGATGTAGATGTAGAACCAGCAGTCAGTAACGATGACAGGCTGGTTTTTTACGATGTTGAGGTATTTTCAAACTTGTTTGTTGTCTGCTATAAATTTGATGGGGGAGAAGCGGTGTATCGGTTGATCAATCCGACTCGTACAGATATTACAAGACTTTGCCAGTACAATCTGGTTGGTTTTAACTGTCGAAGATATGACAATCATATTATGTATGCGTGGATGCAGGGATACACAAATCAGGAACTTTATATTCTTTCACAACGAATCATTAACAAAGATAAAAAAGATGAAGACCGTAGTTGTTTCTTCCGAGAAGCTTATAATATGTCATACACTGATATTTATGACTTTGCTTCTGCCGGAAATAAGATGTCCCTTAAGAAGCTTGAAATCGAGATGGGACATATTACGGAAGCAGAATTAATCAAGAAAGGCTATACTGAGTCGGAAATTAGGAGTATTAAAGCTGGAACGCATCATCAGGAACTGGGATTACCATGGGATCTGCCAGTACCAGAAAAACTTTGGGATAAGGTAGCCGAATATTGTTGTAACGACGTTGTGGCTACTGAAGCAGCATTCCATTATCTTAAGGCAGACTGGACAGCAAGACAGATTCTGGCAGATTTGGCAGGTATGACGGTCAATGATACCACGAACACGCTCACAACTAGAATTATATTTGGTGGTAACAAAACCCCTCAGTCGGATTTCCATTGGAGAGATCTTGCTGAACCGGTTTTTGATATGGATGAAGAGATGCATGAGTTCTTATCCGAAGCTTGTCCGGTAATGATGTCTCAGACTCACGGAGAAGCAGGAAGTCTGTTACCATATTTTCCTGGATACAAATACGAATTCGGTAAGAATATTTATCGTGGTGAGGACGTTGGTAAAGGCGGACACGTATATTCTGAACCTGGAATGTATATTTGGGATGCGTTGCTGGATATTATTTCCATGCATCCGCATAGCACAATTGCTGAGTGCTTATTTGGCGTGATATATACACGAGCATATCGTGAAATTGTAGAGGGTCGAGTAAGCATCAAACATGAGGCATGGGAAGAAGTCAATCATATGCTGGACGGTAAACTTACACCATTTATTCAGAGGGTTAAAGATGGCGAAATGTCATCTGACGATCTGGCAAACGCGTTGAAGACAGCTATTAACTCTGTGTATGGTCTTACATCAGCAGGATTTGAGAATCCGTTTAAAGATCCTCGTAATGAAAACAATATTGTTGCTCTTCGTGGAGCGTTATTTATGGTTGATTTAAAGCATGCTGTACAGGAAAGAGGATTTACAGTAGCTCACATTAAGACAGATTCCATTAAGATCCCAAATGCAACCCCCGAAATCATCAAATTTGCTATGGATTTTGCTCAGAAATACGGTTATACATTTGAGCATGAGGCAACTTACGAAAAGATGTGTCTGGTGAATAAGTCTACATACATTGCAAAATATGCCACACCGGAACAGTGTGAAGCTATGTATGGTTATATTCCGAAAGATAACAAGAAGCATCCGGGACAGTGGACTGCGACTGGTGATCAGTTTAAGGTTCCTTATGTATTCAAGACTTTGTTTAGTAAAGAAGCCATTGAATTTGAAGATCTTTGTGAGACATTTTCCGTCAAATCAGCTTTATATTTGGATATGAACGAGGATTTGGAGGATGTGTCTGGATTGGAGAAGGAACTGGATAAGCTTGAGAAGAAGATTAAGAAACTCCAGAAAGATAATCCGGGTCAGACCTATCCTGAAGAATGGGATACAGAGATCGATACACTTGATAAACAGATTTCAGACGGACATGCTTATATTTTCATTGGAAAAGTTGGTCAGTTCTGTCCTATTAAAGATGGTTGTCATGGCGGATTACTGATGCGAGAGCAGAACGGTACGTATTATGCAGCAACCGGTACCACTGGATATCGTTGGCTTGAATCAGAAATGGTGCGAGATATGCATAAGGAAGCAGATATCAATCGTGGATATTTTGATACGCTTGTAACAGACGCGGTACATGATATTTCTGAGTATTGTGACTTTGAATGGTTTGCCTCTGATGAGCCTGTCCCGATTCCAAAGAAAATGCCAGAGTTTATGAACATCCCTGAAGATACTCCTGAAGAATTACCGTTCGCATAATTTACAATTCCCTATATGAATAAAAACATTCAAAGGAGGATAAAAAATGAAGAAAATGTTTGGAAAGGTTTGTTATGCTATAGGAGGAACATTAATAAGTACCTTTGCACTCGGAGTAATATCCGGAATGGTTATGAGTCCGTGTACCGAGGTGAACATTAAGGACAGATCGGACAAACCAGAATAAACGGCTTCAAAAGAGGAGACCGAAGAATGATATTTAACAAGCAGAAAGGCTCAGTTTACACTGGGTCTTTTTTTTTGTTTTCTAAAATTATATTTTAAAGGAGATTAAAGAAATGCCAAACTTTACAGAACCAAACTACAACATTAAAAAAATCACAATCCGTGACGCACATATCCGATTCAGAAATTTCGGTGGCGGTAGATATGGACGAGAAATCACACTGAGAATCGATGATCCAGATATTGCACAGGAGATGGCGAATGACGGATGGCCGGTGAGAACCATTATTCCAGACGATCCAAATTACGATCCAATTTACCAGATGCGTGTGGCTATATCTTACCGTGATCGTGAGGGACATCTGTTTGACGAGAATGATACACGTCTGCCTCATATTTATATGTGTACAAGAAAAAGACAGCATGAACTTAATGAAGACACAATTGCAAGACTGGATCGAGCTGAGCTGGATAAGGTTGATCTGACAGTCAGAGCGAGATGGTGGGAGAACGAAGACGGATGGCATATCAAAGCATTCTTAAGTCGTCTGTATGCAACAATTTGTGAAGATGATCTTGATGCTGAGTATGCAGAACAGGAGTATCCGGAAGAATAAATGGCTTTTCTGTATGATTATCAAGAAGAAGCCGTTCGAAAAATGAAAAATGGATGTATCCTATGCGGTGGAGTTGGGTCTGGGAAATCTCGGACCTCACTCGCCTATTATGTTATACAAAATGGCGGATCATTTGAACCGTTCAAACCTATGAAACCAAATGCAAAAAATCTTTACATTATCACGACTGCCAGAAAGAGAGACACTTTGGAATGGGAGGGTGAATTTATTCCGTTTATGCTAGATAAAGATCCGGAGAAAAGCATGAGTAAGGTACAAATTGTAATCGACAGTTGGAACAATATTGGTAAGTACAAAGACGTTAAAAATGCTTTCTTTATATTTGACGAACAGAGAGTTGTCGGCAAGGGGGCATGGGTAAAAGCGTTTCTTAAAATCACAAAGTGTAACAATTGGATACTGCTATCGGCTACACCGGGTGATACATGGCAGGATTATATACCGGTATTCATCGCAAACGGCTTCTATGAAAACAGGACTGAGTTTAATCGGGAGCATTGTGTGTTTTCAAGGTTCTCTAAGTATCCGAAGGTTGAAAGATATTTTAACATAGGGCGTTTGATCAGGTTAAGGAATTCTATATTAGTTGATATGGAATTTATCAGACCAACAACGCCGCATCATGAGGATATTTATGTTGAATACAACAGAATCATCTACAAAGACATGATGAAGAACCGATGGGATATTTGGAAGAACGAACCTTTTCAGACAGCAGCTGAGCTGTGTTATGCATTGAGAAAGGTGGTGAATTCCGATGATAGCAGATTAGTAGCAACTATGGAACTATTTGAGAAGCATCCGAGGATGATCATATTCTACAATTTTGATTATGAGTTGGAGCTTCTTAAATCGCAGTATTATGGAGAGGGTGTTGAAGTTGCGGAATGGAATGGACACAAGCACCAACCAATACCGGAATGCGATTCATGGGTATATTTGGTGCAGTACACCGCCGGGGCTGAAGGATGGAATTGTATTAAAACTGATACGATCGTGTTTTACAGCCAAAATTACAGTTACAAAATTATGGAACAAGCGGCGGGACGTATAGACAGATTAAATACCGGATACAGAGATTTATATTACTACCATTTGAAGAGCAGGTCTAGTATTGATCTGGCTATAAGTAGAGCATTAGTAAGTAAGAAGAAATTTAACGAAGGTAAGTGGAGTAACAAATTCAAAACCTAAGAAAGGAATGATATTTATGGGAAAAAATTCAATGAAAGAGTTCATCGACGAAGCTACGTATTCATCTGAAGTTTTAGCATACATTGTCGCGAATGCTGATAAGCTAAATCCTGTTGACGCACTTATATTTACTACAATGCTTATCAAGTTCGGTAAAGATGCAGAGAATATTTATTTCAAACTGAAACGAGAAAATAGAGAGACCAGAACTACTGAGATCAAATTTGAAGGATAGTTTGGTGGTTGATTAGAAAGGGGGAACATTATGAGTAAATACAATATGAAATTAGATAAAGATCAGATAAAAACCCTTTGCAAATTAGAAAACGTTATTGGTCAGTTAGTAAATATTGATGTTAACCCGAGCTGGTTATCGAATATTCCTCATAGAGAGTTTTTAGACAGCATGTATATTGTATACAGACTCGACGCAACTTGTATATTTGGTGATGGTTTTCGAGAGACTAAAACAATGTTGATAGATAATGGTATAGTGCAGTATATGGCTGTTGAAGAACAGGACTTATATATGGCAGCAATGAGGAACATTAAACCGGAAATATTATCGATGAGCGATTTTGTTTATGACACGCCACTTTTAACTATATCAGTGTCTGGCTTTATATATGGAGCTTTCGCAATTGTAAGTAGAGATATTATGGATTCTGTGGCAGAAAAGATCGGCAATGATTTTATGCTACTCCCAGGAAGCGTTCATGAGATGCATGCGATCGACGTCAATTTCTTTGATCTGAATCATACAGAACTTACTTATGATAAATCTTTCATACGATCTATGGTTTACAAAGCATCTCATGATGTTAAAAACAGAGATGAATATCTTACAAGCGATGTTTATATTTACAATCGTGAGCTTAAGGAACTTAGAACTTTAAAAGGAGATCAGTCATGGAAGTTGTAACTGATATGATTGACCAGGTTTCATACGAATGTGGCGAGTCTTCCGGTTATATCGATGGAAGTAAGGACGGTTATGAGTATGGCTATCATGATTGTATACTAGATCTAGTGAAAAAACGTAATAATTATACTAGAACTAGGAGAAGAAAGATTCGTAAGCTTTTATATTTTACGAAACAAAAGCTGTGGGGAGTGGCATTGTTGCTCCTCACTTTTTTAGTAGCTGTTTGGTCTGGTGGAGATATGACAGCAGGAGTTCTCACAGTTCCAATGAGCTTAATACTTATATTTTCAAAGAGGAGGTGGTTGCTATGAGCATTAGAAGTTGGCTTATATTTTGTGTATTTGTGTTAATTATGGGTGTTGTCGATCTGACTCTTTGTATTATTAATAGAGAAGAGCGTCGTAAGGAGGATAAGAAAAATGATTAAATTCACTGCAGTGTCTATAGTTTTATATTTGGTGAATCTGTTTATGATAAAGGTACATTTCAAGAGTCCGTCTGCCAATGTTCGGTATGCATTGGATGTAGAGAAGAGTTGGGAGAAGAGTTGGGAGAAGATTTGGTATTCTATAACGGCTTTGTGGTTAGTGCTGAATATTCTGTGCGTGGCAGTAACTGCTATTAAACTGATATTTATGTATTTATAGGAGGTACGCTGAATGATTAAATTATTGGTTATTTTATTTTTAATTATGCCAGTGACATCTATATTAAAAAGTTTCGTTTCGGATTATGATAAATGCTATTCTGAAAGAGAAGATGAAGGATATGCTGTGTTTGGATGTTGCCATGGTCTTGTCGGCGGAAGTCGGAACACCAATTATTTGCAGGAGTTTTGTATCAATTGTCCGTATTTAGTATTGCTAGACAAGGAGGATAAGAAAGATGATTTGTCCTAGGTGTGGTGAAGGTAGAGCAGTCGTTAAAGACACTAGAGATGTTGAATGCGGAGAGGTTAAACGTTTCCGGAAATGTGATAAGTGCGGGTATATCTTCCATACGTATGAAATAACAGAAGACGAGTATTTTGATTTGATACGAATACGGAGAAAATATTTGGAGGAAACGGGAAATGATTAAGATTATAAACAATATTTATAAAGAAAAATGTCAGAACTGTCAAAAGTGTTCGCCAGAATTAACCTGCACTAAATTTTACGGTGATAATAAGGTCGTAACAACTGTAATAAGCGTATATTGTGCAAATTGTGATATTTGTGATGAGATTGAACTGTATTTGGAAGGGAGGAAGGAAGAGAAATGACTTTATATGTAGTTCATGGAAATACCTATTACGACGGATACGGACATATCGAAAATATATTCGGTATCTATAAAAAAAAAGATGAGGCGGAAGCCGCTAAAGATCTAACGATCAAAGAACTTTATGAAAAAGAAATTGCAAGAGGCTGGATGTCTATAGTTGACGATATATCGGACATTGAAGTAGATATTCTGGAAATTGAATCTGACAAACTTGTTGATATTGAGTTAGGAGGTTATTGTGAATGATTGATAAACAGACTATCTTTGAATTAGCTAGAAAAGCAGGTTGCGACATAGACGGTGACATACTTTGTATTGACGGAAAGAAATATTTTGTTGATGAGCTTAGAGGAATCGTGGAGGAGATTATAAATGATTAAATTAGAAAATGTAGTTCTGGCAAGTCCAGAGCAGATGGAGTTTATTATTGAAGGAATGCGAAATCCTATGAACTCGTGGGAGAAGAGTGATAGTGAAAAAGAGTTTACAAACGCAAAATGGCCAGAAGAAATGTTTATATTAGGCGAAAACGATCACTCACTTATGCAGCGTCTTTCCAATGCCGGTACAGAGCATCGTAAGTATATGAGAATGATGTCGGTGTATGTGAGAATCACAGCGCCTTTATATTGGTGGAAAGAATTTGATACATATAAAGTTGGTACAGTTGCAAACTCCTGTAGCACGATGCATAAAATTGCTGAAAAAGAGTTTACGCTGGATGATTTTTCGTGTGAGCATCTTGGTGTATTTATTCCGGCTGAAAAAAATGATGGCATTGAGAATTACCAGAATCTATGGATAGCGACACTAGAGGAGATTATCGACTCTTTGAATGTTGCTCGTACTTTGTACAACCGAGAAACTGATCCAAAACTTAAGAAAAATTATTGGTGGCAGATGATTCAGCTTCTTCCGAGCAGCTATAACCAGACTCGTAATGTTATGCTGAATTATGAGGTTCTGGCGAATATTTACAGACAGAGGAAGAATCATAAGCTGGATGAGTGGCGAGAGTTCTGCAAATGGATTGAGACTCTTCCATACTCCGAGTTGATTACTGTAAAGAAAAAGCCGTTTTCAGTTTTATCGCCTATGTTGGAACCTGGGTATATGTATGCTCAGAATGAATGTATTAATCCAGATGTTGATCAAATATCTGAATATTTAAAGACGCTTTGGTTGAGACGATAGAAATGTCTGACGACACTGACCGTGATACTTTATTGAAGAAGGCTATGAAACAAGGAGGTAAATATGGCGAAAATAGTTGATAGCAGCATGGACGGAGAATTAACGATTAAAGTCAAGGCGGCATTAACCGTGGATGAAGATACGTTTGATACTTGTGTAAATATTATGATGATTTATGCAAGAGAACACGGCATAAAAGGAATGACACTTGATTTTCGAAAAACAGCTCCTAGTTGGTTGGGAAGATTTCTTATGAGTGATGAAGCTGTGGAAGATATCCTTGGTGCCAAGACAAAATACAATAAGTAATAATGGGCTCTCTTCAGAGGGCCTTTTATATTTGGAGGACTGAGTTATGAGAATACATTGCGAAAATTATAGCAGTGACGACATAAAGCGAGTATATATTTGCTTAGTGAACACGAACGAATTACTTGGATTGGATGTAGTGAATCCAGTGGACGGTAGCCCAGTATTGAAAGGATTTAATAAATCAAATACAACAAAGATAGATTTTGAAGATGGTTTGGAGCTTGATAATTTTATAGAAGCATTACTACAACTTCAGCATTATCACAGAGTTCACGCTGGAGTATGGAGGGTTATGAAGTGAGTGAACAGCTTGGAAAATCAACGGATGTGTTAATACCTAAAAACAAAAAATGGTTCTAAAGTATCTGTAGGAAAATTATATACTGTGACTTTTAACATTGATCATCATTTTAATTGGTTTCAGAAAAAAATGATTAAATGGTGTTTCGGGTTAACAGTGGAAGATTATACGGAGGAATAAGTTATGTTATATATTTGTGTGAGAACGTATGCAGATGGAAAATACATTAATATGGTATTTCCTAGGATATTCACAAACTATCATGAATGTATAGAGATGTGTATAGATCTTCAACAAAAACTTGGTCAAGAATCCGATGAACGTTGGATTCCTTTTCCATTGTATCAAGAAGATTGACACGCACATTTTACAACTCCTTATACGCAAGAAACGGATAAAAACAATCAAGGAGGAATTGTATTATGTTAAACGAAAAAATCAAAGAAAAGGCAAAGAATGGAGCTGAAAAGGTTAAAGATTTTTGGGATGATTATGGTTTAGTCATTGGTTATTGTGCTGTTTGCGTTGCTATTCCGGTTGGAATAATTGCGTTAGGAAGCCGTAAAAGTAAAAAATTTGATGTAGCATGGCGAGAAGCACAGAAACAAATGTTGGACAGTAATCGTAACTATGATTATGGACCGTATAAGCTTTGTAAGTTCTTTGATCCGAACACTTTGGAAGAAATCGGAAAAGTAATGATGCATAAAACAAGTGTTGAAGCGTTTTTGGATTATAAGTAATTGCAAGATTGGGGCTTGTGTTTAACACAGGCTCTTTTCTTTTATTATGTTTATTTTAGGAGGTATGAGATGGTAGTTGATAGTGATTTAAGAGAAGTAAACTTTGAGAAGTATTGTATTATTTGTAAACATGCGGAATGTCCAGAGCACGAAGATCCTTGTTTTGAGTGTTTAGATAATCCACTTAATTATTGTACAGAGAAACCTGTAAAGTGGGAGGAGAAGAAATGAAACCTAAGCATGCATGGAATAGGAAACCTAATGGGACATATAGCAATTTAAGGCATTATCGGAACTGGAAAATGAGGCTCGGTCGCCGGTGTTGTAGGCGGGACGGTTCCATACGTATTATCGTTAATAACCGTCAGAAAATGGCAGGAAAGCCTATGAGACGCACACGACAAATAGAAATAGCGAAGATGAGATACTTAGAGTATCTTGTGAAACAGTATTTTGGAGGTAACAGTAGTGAGTCATGATATGAAGAAGAGCTCGTCTGAGAAGCGGGCTGAACGAGAACAGGTATTACATGGTCAGCAGTGCCGATATTCTCGTATGGAGCGAGATGGAAGACGTGAAGTAGCAGAGAAACATTTTAAGCATAAACCATATGGGAGGATGGAGTAAATAATGAGCAGATTAGGAACAGAGTTGCCGAAAGAGTATTCGGACAGATTTGATGAATTACGGCAGAATCGTGTAGAGGTTAGCTATTATAAATATGGAACTGCCGCAGACAACTTTGGAATGAAGCTGGTGAATGCACTGGAAAGTCACGATATGTGTGTTAAGAAGTATTTGAAGACAGGTGACACTGAGTATCTTTGTGATGCTGCCAATTATTTAATGTTTGAATTTATGTACCCTCAGCGCGAGGGTGCTTTTTTTAAGTCTACAGACAGCGGAGAAAGCGCTGGAGTAGCTGGAACACCAATAAATCAGCTTAAGGAGAAGTGGTATTGATATGTGTTGGATGGGGACTGATACGAAATATGGTTCACAAATGCCGATCAGTGAGCTGTTACAAGTTGTTGCTGAAATTGAAAGCACGTCTGGGTTAAGTATTTACGACATTCTTATGTATTTTCAAGAAGGATATATACTTCAGGAACAGCCTGTTAGAAAACAATTTTATAATATAGGAGGACATATATTATGAGCGAACGGAACAATGTTTTATATTTGGTTGTGGCAGATACATTAAAGAGTGCTAAGCAGTTAATGGATGCGTTTACATTCAGTAATATGCATGAATTGTCAAAAGTTTCTCGTGCTGAACGTACTGTTTATTTAAAAGATGGGAGGATATTTAAGTTTACTTCTATGACAAGTAACAATTCGATTGTTCGAGGTCGACGAAACTGGAATATATACAGTGGTGAAGCATTTGAGGAGGAGTTTTTGAATGACAATAAGTAATTTGTGTGTTGGATTTGTGGTTTTTATTGGACTGCTTGTAATAACAGGTATACTAGGTTGGCTCTTTATGTGGGTGAACGACGAAGAGAGCTCATGTATGATATTTTTCGCTTGGTTTATATCAACCATCGGTTTAGCAATATGTCTTACTTATATTTTAGTTACGAAAGGTTTTATTTAGAAAGGTGTAGAAAAGATGAGCGAAAGATGTAAAGCAATTGACAAAGAGTTAAGCAGGAACGGGTCTGGATATTTTGACCCGACTGCTTACAAGGCTATGAAGCGTGTAGAAGCCGATGAGAGAAAGTATGGCAGGGATTATGAGAGATTCTATAATCTGTTAAATACAATCTTTTATATTTGTAATTTGGCTGGGTTTCATGTGGAGGGTCGGATCGTGTTGACTGACAAAAAGACAGGAAAGGTATGGAAGTGATGATCGTTTATGGAATAATGGTATTTATTTGCATATTCGAGATGTTCGAAACCAGAGATCCGTTATATGCTGTGGCTGCTGGGATATTTGGAGTAGCTTTGGAGATTTGCTGTAGGAAGGATGGTGACGAGAAATGATATTTATAGTATCTACATGCGGTGACATACCTAAAGAAGAGTTAATTGAATTGCAGAAGCGACTCGAAGCAGAAGCGAACAGTCCCAATAAAAATAAGGTAATGTGCCTTCCGAGATTTGCTACTATTGCGAGTATTGATGATTGTAATTCGATAAAAGCAAAGGTAACAATGAACACAGATGTCAAAACGACATCTATAGGATTCAAACCTAGCGAACTTGGCAAATAGGGAGAGACTATGTCAAAAACTGCTATTAAAGATATGGTAGAGTTACCAGATATATCCATTCACTTCATTGTGATTGGACCAGGAACAAATAAGTAAAGAACTATATATTTCAAAAGTTAGGGCACTAATTACTGGTGCTCTTACTTTTTTTGATGTAGAAGGAGACAAATAAATGAAATTAGTAGGCTGGGATTTATATTTAATGAAATTTGTTTGCTATATTGCTGGGGCGATTTCTAAGGATATGCGGTGGTTCATTGTCGCAGCTTTGTTTGCAATTGCTCATGAATTGAAAAATATTTGGAATAAAAAGGAGAATAGCAATGAATCATGACGATAAAAATGACTTAATCGTATCTTTATCAATGTGGGCAATATATTGGTTAATTGTAATAGTGGTTTTAAAGGGGCTGGGATTATGATATTCGTAGTGAAGGCTATTAATAAACGTTCTGAAGAAGAATTGCATATGTTACATGATCGGTTAGTTGAAGAGCTTGGTGACGTAAAAAAAAGCAGACATGCGGTATTATGTTTACCTGCTGATTGCACATGCTCTTGCATTAATGACTATAATATGAATGATGTAAAGGTGGTTGTCACGGATCATGAAGATAATTGATATTTTTAAAAGAGAGTGGCCGGGATTGGCGGAGCAGATGGTGAAGTGGACACCTTGTGGGATTGGCAGGATTCGTGTGAGGTTAAAGAACAGACTGGAAGTTGTATTTACATACTATGATGACGAAACTTGGAGTTTGGAAACTAATAAGTTTAATTGGAGTTTAAAAACTAATAAGAAAAGGAGATAAATATTATGGGTATGTATTTCGAATGCAAACTGAAAAAAATAGACATTGATGAGGTTCTTAGCAATGTCCGATATATAGAACCGGAAGATTTGGTGGTATTATATCGAGAAAAGATTAGACGGCTGGAATCTGCATTGAAAAATTCGGAAGATGGCGCCGAGAAGTTAATGACTGAAAATGAGAGATTGAAAGAAGAACTGAAGCTTGTCCAGGGGGATAATTGTGAGCTGAGAGAGGCTGTTATGACAGCTAACATAAGAAACGGTGTGCTGACCAAAAGAAACAGAGAACTCAAACAGCAATTAGACGAGCTTGAGGCAATACACGAAAAAGATGTTAACAAATTAAGAGCTGATCTGGCAGAGAGTCATATTAATAGCATGGAGCTGGCTGGAGATTTGGTATTTGCTGAGGTAAGGCTGGAGAAAGCTAATAAGAAGTTATTGAACAGTCGGTTTGGTTTACAGTCTATGCCATACCATGATCTTATGATGGAGAATCGTAGATTGTTGCAGGAACAGGCTAGTCTTGAAACTCAAATCAATATTCTGAATGCAGTTAGTGACGGGTACAAAGACGATATTGGTAAACTTATGCATGAGAACGAAAAGCTGAAGACTGAGAATAAGCAGTTGCTGAAAGAAAATAAGGATTTGAAAGAATCTGTTAAAAAGTTAAAGGAAGAGCGTGAAATATTATCGACGAAACAGGTATATTTTGAAGATCAAATTAACACTTTAAATGCAACTTGTGAAGGATATGCGGACAACCTCAATGCATATAGAAAAGATGTTGATCAGCTTACTCAGGAAAATAAGAAGTTGATTGAGGAACGGGACGCTTTATGGGCTGAGACGCAACATTTGGACAAAATATATAAGCAGTTGCTGAATGAGAAAAAACGTTTGCAGGAAAATTTTGAAGAGTTAAAGGCTTCTTCGGACTTATCCATGACTGCAGAATTGGCAGAAATATTTGCGGAATTCATAGATAAAAATGACAAAAATCGTGATGATTTGAGTGCGAAAATCGATGAATTTAGGGAGAAATATCAGTCTGAATAATCGTTATTTGCGGTGACTATGGGCTGAAATTTGACTGAATTTGATGAAAAACAGTCATTTTTCGGTCCAAAATAGCCGTCCACTTTTATTTTTAAAAGTGTCAAAAAGTGGACCAAAAGTGGACGAGTTGCAAAAAGTGACACTTGAAATTGTGAAAATTCTGTGAAAAATAGTAAAAATTGTTAAAATCCGTCCACTTTTCCCACTTTTTAGGGGGTTTTAACCTATATATGTGAAAATTATATTAAACATATATAAATTATATTATAGTATAATTTCAGTATATAATAATATAGCTTTTTGGCGAAAAAGTGGACGAAACGGTATTTTTCAGCAATTTTTAAGTTTTTAGCAGAAAAAGGAGGATTTTTATGAGAAGCACGAAAAGAAGAGACTGGTACGATGAAATTTATGATACTTATGTACAGATGCATCTTTTAGGTGACGAAAGCAGTATTGCCGAATGGACACCGTATGGCAGAAACTCAATTGATATTACTTTTAAAGATGGCGGTATATTCCGGTATAACTATTTCTCGAATTCAATAATGCGTTTAAATGTGTCTACGGCAGACGATAATGAGCGTCTTAAGAAATTAGCAAGAGAGTTCTTTCCAAGAAAACTCATAAAGGCAATTGGTGATGCTGGACATTGCCAGAAAGATGTTGCAGAGGAGACTGGACTTACCGAATGCGCTATAAGCAGATATTGTAACGGTGACAGCATTCCCAATATCATATCTATAATGTTGATTGCTAAGGCACTTAAATGTGAACTTAATGATCTAATACCATATTATGATTTTAATGACAATCGTATGAAATAATTTTTCATAGACCCGATTATGGGTCGTTTATTTTGCACGCGAAAAATACATGGGCTTTTATGAAGAGAGAGGTAATATGGGCATTTCCCATACTTACACTTTCTCTTTTCGTTTACTCATAATAATTTTCTCCAGTACATTTCAGAAGGGAGGTAACACGATGTCGCGATTAGAAAATAATTTTCAAGCAGAATTGAAAAAAGATCTAAGAGCAATGTTTAACGGTTGCATTGTTTTGAAGGCTGACCCGACCGACACTCAGGGTATTCCAGATCTCCTGGTTCTATATCGTGACAAATGGGCCTCCCTGGAATGTAAGAGAAATCGCAATGCAAGTAGAAGACCTAATCAGGAATATTACGTAGATAAAATGAACAATATGTCATTCTCACGATTTGTATATCCTGAGAACAAGGAGGAAGTTTTAAATGAACTACGAGAAGTATTTGAACCTTGTAGGTAAACATGCATTGTTTTCACCCAGTTCAGTATGTCTTATCGATAAAACGGATAAAGACATTATTCGATACTGGGCTAGAAAGTATATTCCAGAAATAGGAACCGCTCTGCATGATATTGCTAGAGCTCATATCAAAAATAGAATTAAGTTGACCCGATATTCCAAATCCGAAGTATTGCTATCATTAATTGATACTTACAAAATCCCATTAGCTGTTATAGAAAGAGCCATCGATTTTGATGCCAAGTATCATAATTTGATGACCTATGTGAACGATGGTATTAAGCACCGCATGGTTCCCGAACAAATTTTATATTTGTCGAACTTATGCTTTGGCACTGCAGATACTATTTCTTCTTTGGATTCCGTGGAACGAACCGGAATGTTACGAATTCATGATTTGAAGACTGGTGACACTCCGGCAAAGATGTTTCAACTTGAAAACTACGCTGCTTTATTTTGTTTGAATTATAACTACAAACCAGTTGACCTTGAAATGGAGCTTCGCATTTATCAGTCTGGTGAAGTACTGTATCACAATCCTGATCCTAATGATGTTCAGTTAATAATGGATCAATATAAGAATGCTAATCAGTTGATAAATGATATTTTGATGGAGGATTAAGAAATGTATGAAGAAAACCCGCCGTTAGACGAAGTTTATGATTTTTATACAATGAGCGAAGATGACTTTTATGACGAAGACAATCTAACTCATTATGGTATGCCAAGAAGATCAGGGCGATATCCATGGGGATCTGGTGATAATCCATATCAGCATTCAGCGGATTTCATGGCGAGAGTTCAGAGTCTTAAGAAATCTAATGCCACAGCAGTTGACGAATCCACTGGTGAGATTCTTACAGGAGAAAGAGCAATTGCTAAAATTATGGGATTGTCTAACACCAAAGAGCTTCGAGTACAGTACGCTTTGGCTAAAGACGAGAAAAGAACATATGACGTTCAGACTGCTAAATCCATGAGAGCAGACGGTAAATCTTTGAATGAGATTGCTAAAGCTATGGGATTTAAGAATGATTCGTCAGTACGATCCTTGCTGAATGACCAATCTGCTTCCAAGATGAACAAATCAAAAAAGACAGCTGATACATTAAAGCAATGCTTGAAAGAAAAACTTAAAGACGATCCTAAAGCTGTATTAGATGTTGGGGTCGGTGTTGAAAGAGAGCTTGGGGTTTCTAAAGAGAAACTGAACGAAGCTCTTTATATCATGCAACAAGAAGGTTACCAGGTATGGAAAGGATCTGTACCACAGGCAACCAATCCTGGAAAGAAAACCAACTTACGAATTGTCGGACCAGAAGGAACTCCAAAGAGTGCACCTTTTGACTATGAACATATTCATTCGGTTAGTGAATACACTTCCAGAGATAATGGTGAGACATTTTCTAAAACTAAGTTTCCAGTCAGCATGGACCCAAAGAGATTGGCAATTAGATATGCTGAAGATGGGGGAACTAATAAAGACGGAGTCATTGAGCTTCGAAGAGGTGTAAAAGACCTTGATCTCGGCGAAAGTCATTATGCACAGGTACGAATCTTGGTTGATGGCGATCGATATTTGAAAGGTATGGCAGTATATTCTGACAATCTTCCAAAAGGTGTTGATGTTTTATTTAACACTAACAAGTCCCAAGACAAATCAATGAGAGATGTTCTCAAAGAAGTTAAGCGCGACAAAGATGGAAATATTGATCAAGATAATCCTTTCGGTGCTTTGATTAAAGCTAAAGGACAGAGCGAATATATCGGTTCGGACGGTAAAACTCATCAGTCTTTAATTAATAAGACACGCGAAGAAGGCGACTGGGCTGATTGGACAGATAAACTGTCATCACAGTTCCTTGGTAAACAAAATATCGGTCTTATTAAACAGCAAACGAAGATGGCGATAGCCGATAAGCAGTCGGAATTCGATGATATTATGGCATTGACGAATCCTACTGTTAAAAAGAATTTGCTAGAGTCATTTGCGAATGATTGCGATTCGGTTGCAGTACATTTGGATGCTGCAGCTCTTCCAAGACAGAAATATCACGTTATTTTGCCTCTTACTTCAATATCTGATAAAGAGGTTTATGCGCCAGGATATAAAAATGGTGAAACTGTAGCCCTTGTACGATTCCCTCATGGCGGAACATTCGAAATTCCTATTCTTAAAGTTAACAACAAGATTAAAGAAGGACAAGATGTTATTGGTACAGCAGCAAAAGATGCAATCGGTATCAGTTCTCGTACAGCTGGTATATTATCTGGAGCAGATTTTGATGGCGACACGGTCATGGTTATTCCATGTAACTCCGAAAACAGTAAGATTAAAATCTCTCACAAGCCACCACTTAAAGATCTCGAAGGATTCGAACCTAAAGATACATATGGTAGTGATAAAGTAACTACTGATAGTAAAGGTAATAAACATTATTACCGTAATGGTGCAGAATATAAGATTATGAAGAACACCCAGACTGAAATGGGTATTATTTCAAATCTTATTACTGATATGACTCTCAAAGGAGCTACTGAAGACGAGCTGGCAAGAGCCGTTAAGCACTCGATGGTTGTTATTGATGCAGAAAAACATAAGTTGGATTATAAGTCTAGCTATGCTGACAATGCAATTGCAAGTCTTAAAAAGAAATATCAGGGTGTAACTGAACCTGACGGAACATATCACGAGGGTGCTGGAACCTTATTATCGAGAGCCAAATCAAAACAGATGGTTCTTAAACGAGTCGGCACTCCCAAAATTGATCCTGAGACCGGTGAACTTAAATATAAAGAGGTTACTGAAACTTTTGTAGATAAGAAGACTGGTAAAACTCGTATCAGAGAGCAAGAATCCACCAGAATGGCAGAGGCTAAGGATGCTCATATTTTATCCTCTGGGAACCCAAAGGAAGAAGTATACGCTGACTACGCTAACACCATGAAGGCTATGGGTAACCAGGCCCGTAAGGAGATATTATCAGCCGGCAAAATTGAATATAGCAGTTCAGCTCGGCAAGTATATCAAAAAGAGGTATCAGATCTCCTGGCTAAGCTTAATATAGCCATGCTGAATGCCCCTAAAGAGCGTAAAGCCCAGTTGATAGCGGCATCCGAAGTCAAAGCGAAACAGCTTGCTAATCCAGATATGACCAAGAAGGAGCTTAAAAAGGCTAAGCAGGTAGCCCTATCAAATGCCCGGTACAAAGTTGGAGCATCTGGTAAGGAATCACGTATTAACATTACTGATAAAGAGTGGGATGCCATACAAGCCGGCGCCATATCAGAAACTAAATTGAAGCAGATACTTACCAAAGCTGATCCAGACAGAGTTAGAGAGCTTGCCACACCACGAACCAACAGAGAGTTAAGTAGTGGAAAGAAAGCTCTTATTAAATCAATGGCTGGAAGTAACTATTCTCTTGATGAAATTGCTGCAAGACTTGGCATTTCTACTTCTACAGTAAGCAAATATTTGTAAAGGAGATCAATTGATTGTATGAAAACAGCAATTACAACAGTCGACAACCCGTACGATCCAATTGATCAGTTTGATTCTTGGTTTCTGTACGATGTTACGATGAATCATAATACTTGTGCTTTGCTAGGCAGAATAGCAAGAACATCTGATCAGCTATCTGATGCTGAAAATGATGCAGAAATAGAAAGAGCAATTGATGACATAATCAAATATGATGTTGAAAAGATCTATAAAAAAGTTTCGCATTAACTTTGGTCATTTACAATTTGATACAAAATGTTTATCACTTTGCGTGACATGAGTTGATTTGTAATCCATTTCAAATGTAAATGATGTAAGTTGCTTTGTCTTTTGTTCAAGCTAATAATTTATGTTATGACGAAACAGTTTTCAAATCAGATTATTCTGTTTGATAACATAAAAATAAATATAAAATTAAATATAAAACCGTCGTGATATTCAAAAGGGTATAGGGGGGTCTCGCTAAAACAGCACCCCCTCCCTCATCGCGCCGGTCTTTATTTTTTCTCCGGCGGAATTTTTTGAAAAGCAAATGATATTTCGGTTATACCTTTTAAAAGGGTTTATAGGATTTTTAGGAAAGTGGGACTCCTTTCTAATTTCGTAATATAACCGCCGTAGTAAATTTTGATTTTTGCATTCTGTATTTTTGTTCTGGTTTGATGAAAAAGTGTAGACAAAGTCCTATAAATCCTTTTAAAAGTTATAACAAACCCATGTGAAGGAGGTTGTAACTGTGGCTAAAAAGAAAGAAAGTGGAACAGATCTTACAAGAAAAATTCGCCCGGCATTAACTCCGGAAGCAGAAGAAAACCAGTGCATCCATTTAGCTATGCAAAGGGCGAAAGAACAGTTAATGGATGGAACAGCATCTTCACAGGTTATTGTTCATTTTCTTAAATTAGGTTCCTCCAAAGAGAAAATTGAAAAAGAAATTTTGGAGAGACAGAAAGAATTAATTACAGCTAAGACTGATCAAATACATTCCACGAAACAGACTGGGGACCTGTACGCTGATGCGGCCAGGGCTCTTAGCACGTATCAAGGACAATCTGATGATGAGGAATTCTACGATTAAGACATATAGTGAGCTAATCAAGTTACCGACATTCGAGGAACGTTATCGATACTTAAAATTATGTGGAGTAGTTGGAGATGAGACTTTTGGTTCGAATAGTTATATCTACAACAAATTTCTCAAATCTGATTTATGGAAATCTATTAGGAATGACGTAATTATCAGAGATTCAGGATGTGATTTAGGAATTCTTGATCGAGAGATTCAAGGTACTTTAATTGTTCATCATATGAATCCAATAACACTCGATGATATTTATCATAGTAGTGAATTTCTATTAAATCCAAAGTATTTGATTTGCACATCTTTGAATACCCACAATGCAATTCATTACGGTGACGAGAGTTTACTATTAATAGTACCTCCGGAAAGGACTCCGTATGATACTTGCCCGTGGAGAAGGAGGTAATAATGGAAACAAGTATCCTTAAAACAATAAGGAGTATGCTTGATATGGACCCGGATGAAGAAGTCTATAACAATGACATCCTCATCCATATCAATTCAGCAATAATGACTTTGATTCAGCTTGGTGTTGGCCCAAAAGATGGTTTTATTGTTTCAAGTGCTGCTGATACCTGGGATGAGTTCCTCGGTAATTCCAAGTTACTTGAAGGAGCAAAACAGTACATTTACATAAAAACCAGATTGGGCTTTGATCCGCCTACGAGTTCTTTTGTGGTTGAAGCCATGAAAGCGTCAGCCACAGAACTTGAATCTCGTTTGAATATGCAGGTCGATCCTGGGGAGGAGGCTGATCAAAATGAGTGATACTGAATTTATGATTCCTAGAGATGATGAGCTTTACCACCATGGTGTTAAAGGCCAGAAATGGGGTATCCTACGTTACCAGAATAAGGACAGTAGTCTTCTTAAGTCTGGTAAAAAGCATTCTACAAAGATTTCAAATTTTCTTTCAAAGCATAAAGAAAAAACAGTAGCAAAAAAAGCTTTAAAGGCACCGACGTCGAAAGAAATCAGTAAATTAACCGATGATGAATTGAAAAAGCGAATTGATCGTATGGATTTAGAGATTAAATACAAGAGCAAATACAGTGAACTTCACCCAGCGAAAATTAGCGCAGGTAAAAAATTTCTGAAATCCATGACTGGTGTAACAACGTCATCACTGGAGAAGGCTGGTAAGAATATTGGTGGTCAGCTTGCTACGTATTTGGCTGGTGAGCTTACCAATAAAATTGCAGGTAAAGAAGTTGTGAATCCTAAGAAAGGACAAAAAGATAAATAAGAGGTAACTAATATATGGCACTTTCTAACAAGGCCGTCCCGAAGTATTACGGCCGGTTTAGAGAGGCCGTTATTCGAGGCGATATCCCTATCTGCAAAGAGATAGAGATGGAAATGCATCGAATTGATGATCTTATAGCAAATCCAGCTATGTACTATGATCCAGAGCCAGTTGAGGGTTGGGTAAAATTTTGTGAAAACGAATTGACACTTACAGATGGTTCTGATTTACATCTTCTCGATAGCTTCAAATTATGGGGAGAGCAGGTATTTTGCTGGTACTACTTCAAAGAGAGAACTGTATATCGACCACATCCAACTGGGCACGGAGGTAGGTATGTAAAGAAGCGAATCAAGAAGCGTCTTATCACTAAGCAGTATCTTATCGTTGGACGAGGTGCTGCTAAATCTTTATACGATACCTGTATTCAGGCATATTATCTTACGGTTGATCCATCAACGACTCATCAAATCACAACAGCCTTTACGATGAAGCAGGCAGAAGAGGTTATGACTCCTTTTAAAACTGCTATCATCCGATCTAAAGGCCCGTTATTCCAATATATGACAGAAGGTTCTCTGCAGAACACAACCGGCTCTAAAGCAAACCGTCAAAAGCTTGCGTCTACAAAAGTAGGTATTCAAAATTTTATCACTGGTTCATATCTTGAGATTCGTCCAATGACGATTGATAAACTCCAGGGATTAAGGTGTAAGATAGCTACAGTCGATGAATGGTTGTCGGCTGATGTCCGAGAGAATCCAATCGAAGCAATTGAACAGGGTGCCTCTAAGAACGATGACTATTTGATTATTGCAACAAGCTCAGAAGGAACTGTCCGCAATGGCTCAGGTGATACTGTCAAAATGGATTTAATGAAAATCCTAAAAGGCGATTACATTGACCCTCATACATCTATCTGGTGGTATAAACTAGATAGCATTGACGAAGTCGGTAAACCTGAGATGTGGATTAAAGCCAATCCAAACATTGATAAGACAGTTACATATGAGGTTTACCAGCAGGCAGTTGAAAAAGCTGAGAACTCGCCATCCAACCGGAATGACATCCTTGCGAAGAGATTTGGTATCCCAATGGAAGGGCAGACTTATTTCTTCACATACGAAGAAACTTTACTCCATAAGAAGCGAAGCTACTGGCAAATGCCTTGCTCATTGGGAGCGGATCTATCTCAGGGTGATGACTTCTGTGCTTTCACATTTTTATTTCCTCTTGGTGGCGGTAAGTTTGGGGTTAAGACTCGAAACTATATTTCGGAGGTTACTCTTAGAAAATTACCAGCAGCTATGAGAGTCAAATATGACATGTTCATACAGGAAGATTCTTTGAAAGTAATGCCGGGAACTGTACTTAATATGATGGAAGTATATGATGATTTGGATGCATTTATTGCCGATCATGAGTATGATGTCGAATGTTTTGGGTATGACCCGTATAATGCAAAAGAGTTCGTTGAACGATGGGGGACAGAGAATGGATCTTTTGGTATAGAGAAAGTAATTCAGGGAGCCCGAACAGAATCAGTACCACTTGGTGAATTAAAGAAGCTGGCAGAAGAGCGAATACTTTATTTCGATGAAGAGCTGATGAAGTTCGCAATGGGAAATTGTATTATCATAGAAGACACAAATGGTAACCGGAAATTGTCAAAGAAACGGTATGATCAGAAGATTGATGCCGTGGCAGCGATGATGGATGCCTATGTTGCATACAAATTAAACATTGATGCATTTGAGTGAGCAAATATAAGCATGAGAAAAAGGCCCTAAGAAACAATGGGCTAGCTAATAATTATAAGAAATGTAATAAAGAATGGATTAATGAAATTATGCTATAGAAGGTATAGCAATCGCATTTTTGACTAATTCGAGTAATTCTTCCAAATCTACAGACAATAATTCATGATTATGTGTAGTCACAACAAAATGGTTGTCTTTTATCGTTCCATGACTTATAAGCCATGCACAACTATCGACAACTATACTAAGCATGAAACCATCAGTGGTTCTTCGCATATATTGACGCATATTGTCACCCCTTTCTACTATTAATTACGTCCAAGTACATTGTAGTATGTCTATATGGGGGTGTCAATATAAATTTAAGTATGATATAATGTTTACATCTTATTGAGGGATGTGAATGTTATGAAATGCGAAAAATGTGGAGCTGAATTATTCAGTAGTGCTAAGTTCTGTCATGTGTGTGGACATAAGATACCACAGAAAGAAAAACCGGTCCTGACCAAAAGACTGGAATGTCAGCATTGCGGAGGAATTATGGATGTCGATGAGACTCGCAATGTAAAGGTATGTCCATACTGTGGTTCGAAAGAGCTGGTAGAGGAAAGCGACTCGGTAACAAAACAGCGAATCAAGAGTCATGCATGGAAAGAGGTACAGCATGATAAAGAAGAGACTAAGCGCGTCATAGTCAAAGAGCAAGAAGTTACCGAGAGGGAACGAAAAAAGAATGAAACAAGAACCGATGCTATTATGTGGATAATAGTCGGGGTAATGTTTATTGTATTTGTTATATTTGGAAGTCAATATATATAAAAAAAAACGACGTCAGAACCGAGGGGTCTTGCCTAGTGCAAGGTCTCTCGACTTTTTTTTACCCAAAGGAGGAACAAAATGGGCTTAATTAACGCAGTTAAAAAAGCTTGGAATGTGTTTAATCGAGATCCGACACGGTACCAATACAATACTGGACCAGGATACTCGTTTAGACCAGACCGAGTTCGATTTAGCCGAGGTAACGAACGATCAATTGTTACGTCGGTATACAACCGAATTGCACTTGATGTTGCAGCACTTAATATTCGGCACGTATTACTCGACGACGAAAAACGATACAAAGATGAAGTTAACGATGGACTGAACACCTGTTTAAGTCTGGAAGCAAATATTGATCAGACTGGACGTTCATTTATTCAAGATGCAGTCATGTCAATGATGGATGAGGGATGCGTAGCTCTTGTTCCCATCGAAACAGATGATGATGTAGACCTTACTGATTCTTATGGAATTTTATCTATGAGAACTGGAAAGATTTTGGAATGGTACCCAAGGCATGTTCTTGTCAGAGTTTACAATGCTCAGAAAGGTTATCAGGAGGATATTAAAGTTCCAAAGTCTACAGTTGCAATCATCGAAAATCCGTTATTCGCAGTTATGAACGAACCGAACTCTACAATGCAGCGGCTGATTCGAAAGCTGAATCTACTGGATGCTATTGATGAGCAGTCTGGTTCCGGGAAGCTCGATTTGATTGTTCAATTACCATACACTGTTAAATCTGATCTTAAGCGTGCTCAAGCTAAAGAACGCAAGAAAGAGCTTGAAATGCAATTGGCAGGCTCCAAATACGGTGTCGCTTACATTGATGCTGCCGAAAAAGTTACGCAACTTAACCGATCAGTAGACAACAACCTGATGTCCCAGATCGAATACCTTACAAATTTACTATTCAGTCAGCTCGGTATCACCCAGTCAATTCTGGACGGTACAGCCGACGAGAAGACCATGCTGAACTACTACAATCGTTCAATTGAACCGATTGTATCGGCTATGGTTGACGAAATGAAACGAAAGTTCTTAACAAAGACCGCTCGGTCACTTAATCACTCTATTCAATTCTTTAGAGATCCGTTCAAGTTAGTTCCCGTAAATGATATTGCTGAGATAGCAGACAAATTCACAAGAAATGAAATAATGACGAAGAACGAAATGCGCCAAGTTATCGGAATGAAACCGTCTGACGATCCTAAGGCTGATGAGTTAAGGAATGCTAACTTAAGTGAACCTGCAGCGGACCGTTCAGAACAAGTACAACCGAAGGAGGAAAATCAAAATGGCAAAGAAGAAGTATGACTTTGCTGGATGGGCAACAAAAGCCAACATGAAATGCACTGATGGTAGAACCATCATGACTGGTGCATTTAAAGATGATGATGGTCGAAGAGTTCCGCTCATTTGGAATCATAGACACGATGTCCCAGATAATGTACTTGGTCATGCCGATCTTGAGTATACAGATGACGGCGTAATGGCATATTGCTCATTCAACAATAGCGATAATGCTCAGAAAGCTAAAGCACTTGTTGAGCATGGTGACATCACATCATTGTCCATTCATGCAAATGGGCTTATTCAGGATACTGCCAAAAATGTATCTCATGGCGTTATTCGTGAAGTAAGTCTTGTTTATGCACCTGCTAATCCGGGAGCGTCTATCAGTCAGATTGGACTTGAGCACGCTGATGCTGATGAAGGAATCATTTATACCGGCGAAGAGTTCAGTCTGTGGCATGGTGATGAATCACCGGCAGAATCTAAAAAAGAAGAATCTGAAAAGAAATCAGATGACTCCGAGAAATCTGACGACGAAACGGTTGGAGATATCCTCGAAACTTTAAATGAGAAACAGAAAAAAGTCGTTTCTTATTTACTTGGCGAGGCCCTTGCAACTGATGAAAAAATAGAACACAATTCCGAAGGAGGAGAAGAAATGAAACATAATGTGTTTGATAAAGAAACTCATAGTAACGAGAACACACTGACTCATTCTGATCAGGAATCCATTATTGCTATGGCTAAGACCAGCAACGTAGGTAGCCTGCAGAATGCGATTCGTATTTATGAAGCCGATCACGATACTGAACTGTCACACGGTATCGATAGTATTGAATCACTGTTCCCAGATTATCAGCTTACAAAACCTGGTGCACCGGAACTCATTACAAGAGATCAGGGTTGGGTTGGAAATGTAATGAATAAAGTTCACAAATCTCCAATCTCCAGAATCCGTACTCGTCAGGCAGATGTTCGTAATAAAAAACTCAGAGCATCAGGTTATGTAAAGGGTAAAAAGAAGAAAGATGCTCCAAACATTTCTCTGCTTACCAGAACAACAGATCCGCAGACTGTATATCGTAAAGATTCTCTTCACAGAGATGATATTATCGATATCACAGATTTCGATGTTGTTGAGTATCAGTATGGCATCATGAAAATGAATCTTAATGAAGAAATCGCCATGGCTATCATGGTTGGTGACGGTCGTGCTGAAGGCGATGAAGAAAAGATTGAAGAGACACATATCAGATCTATCTGGAATGATGATGACCTGTATACCATTCATATTGACATTGATATTGCAGCTGCTAAGAAAGAACTGCAGGGCACAAACACCAGCGCAAACTTTGGCGAAAACTATGTCTTCGCTGAAGCAATCGTAAACGCTTCTCTGTTTTCAAGAGAACAGTATAAAGGTTCCGGTTCTCTGGAATTCTACTGTACACCGCATCTTCTGAATCGGATGCTTCTGGCAAGAGATCTTAATGGTCGTCGTATTTACAACTCTGTAACAGATCTTGCTGCAGCTCTTAATGTATCTGCCATTCATACTGCAGAACAGTTCGAAGGTCTTACACGTACGACTAAGACTGGAAATAAAACAAAGAAACTGCTTGGTCTGTTCGTAAACCTTGATGACTATCATGTGGGTTCTACAAAGGGTGGAGAAATCACAAGATTTAAACAGTTTGATATTGACTTCAACCAGGAGAAATACCTGATTGAGACAAGACTGTCTGGTGCCCTTACAAGGGTATACTCTGCAATCGCTCTGGAAGAAGATGTCACAGCTGCTTCTGTCGCTGGATCTGACGAAGGTACTCAGGATCATGTTGGCTGATTAGAAGGAGAAATTCAAAATGGCAAAGTTTTATGGGAAAGTAGGTTATCTTAGCACCGAAGAAACATCCCCGGATGTATATAGCGCAGTACTTACAGAACGACTATATAAAGGTGATGTGCTTCGGAATCAGAAAAGATATCAAGCTTCGGAGGGGTTAAACGATGATGTGATCGTTAATAACAGCATAAGCATTGTGGCTGACAGCTACGCTTATGAAAATGCTTTTGCCATTAAATATGTACAGTGGATGGGGGTCTTATGGAAAGTAACGAGTATTGAAATCCAGAGACCCCGAATTATTTTAAGTTTGGGAGGTAAGTACAATGTCTAAAAGAGTTGAATTAGGTAAAAAGCTTAAAGAAATTCTTGGCTCTGATAATGTATATTTCCAGCCTCCTGATAATCTTAAAATGTCTTATCCCTGTATTAGATATCGTTTGGAGGGCGGTAATACAGAATATGCTGACAACGTTCCATATCGCTTTTCCAGACAATACGAACTTGTATTTATTTGTAAAGATCCAGATTCAGATGTTATCGACAAAATAGCCATGTTACCGGGATGCCGGTTTGACAGACCTTATACAGCCGATAATCTGAATCATTACATTTATCACATTTATTATTAAACATTAGGAGGAAAATATATGTCTGCAATTGTTTGGGATAAAACTGGCTCACGTGAATATGAGCTCGGCGTAGATCGTGGTGTACTTTACACACAGAAAACAGATGGTTCTGGAACATATGATAATGGAGTTGCGTGGAATGGTTTGTCTAGCGTTACAGAGAGTCCATCTGGTGCAGAGGAAACAGTACTGTATGCAGATAACATTAAATATGCTTCTCTTCGAGCAGACGAAGACTTTGGTCTGACCATCGAAGCTTACATGTATCCAGATGAGTTTGCTGCTTGCGATGGATCTGTTGAAGTTAGTCCTGGTGTGTACATCGGACAGCAGAAAAGAGTGCCGTTCGGTCTTGCATATCGTACAAAAATCGGAAGTGATACGGATTCCGATAAAGGCTATAAACTGCATCTTGTATACAATGCAACTGTCTCTCCGAGCGAAACAGCGTATGAGTCAGTGAATGATAATCCAGATGCTATCATAATGTCATGGGAAGCAGCAACGACTCCAGTCAACACCGGCGACTATAAACCGTCTGCAAGAATCACAATCAATTCTACTAAAGCTGACAAAGCTAAGCTCGCTGAGCTTGAAAAGAAACTGTATGGGGACGAAACCAATGAACCTACTCTTCCGAGCCTTAAAGAGGTAATTGGTATGTTTCCAAAAACCGGCGCAACTGAATAACATTACGAATGATATTGGAGCTCTTGAAATATAGAGCTCCTTTTTATATGGAAAGGAGTACACATTATGTTTATTACAACTATCGATTACACAGATTTTGATGGCAATGAAAGAAAAGAAACACTTCGATTCAGTTTAAGCGAACCGGAGATTATGGAGATGGAAGCAAGCTATCCGGGTGGTCTGGAGAAAATGCTTAGAAAAATTATCGATGAGAAAGATAAGCAGAAAATTCTTGCTGTGTTCAAAGACCTCATTCTTAAGTCGTATGGCGAGAAATCTCCGGATGGCAGAAGATTTATGAAATCCAAAGAGATTTCTGAAGCGTTTTCACAGACAGGAGCATACGAGAAATTGTATATGAAGATTATGCGTGATACAGATTTTGCAATCAAATTTACGAATGAAATCATGCCGGAAAGCGTGAGAAAAGCTTCTGCTGACGTTGCAGCTGATCAGATTGTAGCTGGCGTATAAGTCACAACAGGGAGGTCTGAGAATGCTCTCCATAAATATTAATCAAGTTGAATTATTCAACGAAAGAACGAATGAGTTCACTTATTTAAAACCTATAGTTCTTAAATTAGAGCATTCTCTCATCTCTATTTCAAAATGGGAATCTAAGTGGCATAAGCCATTCTCGACATCAAATAAAACTCCCAGTGAGATGAGAGATTATATCAGGTGCATGACTCTTAACGGAGATGTAGATCCTGCATATTATGAGGCTCTTTCAGGTAAGGACATTACAAATATTGAAAACTATATAAACGATGAAATGACTGCCACGACATTCAAAAGCGGTAATGATAAGAAAACATCATCCAAAAAGATAGTAACTTCTGAAGAAATTTATTATTGGATGATTGCTTTGAATATACCGTTCGAATGCGAAAAATGGCATTTGAATAGATTACTCACTCTTATTAAAGTCTGCAATATTAAAAATTCTCCTAAAAAGAAGATGAGTAAGAAAGATATATATGCTCGTAATAGGGCGATTAATCAGGCAAACAGAAATAAATACAATTCGAAGGGGTGACAGTATGAAACTTTTAGGAATTGATGTATCCAGTTATCAGGGAAAACCTGATTGGAAAAAGGTCTCTAAAACAGTAGAAGTAGCAATTCTTCGTGTTCACCAGAAAACAGGTATTGATACATCTTTCGAACACAATTACAAAGGAGCTACAAGAAACGGAGTACTTGTAGGGGTATATAAATACAGTTATGCAAAAACGGTTGCCGAAGCTGAAAAAGAAGCGGATGCTGTTTTAGCCGTTCTCAATAATAGACACCTTGATTTTCCGGTATTTTATGATCTGGAATGGGACAAACAGGCGGCTCTTGGAAAAGCAGCAATCGCAAGTATTGCAAAGGCTTTTTTAAATAAAATCACAAAGGCTGGATACAAAGCCGGTATTTACTGCAATACAAATTGGTACAAGAATATTCTTGATACAAAGACTCTTAATTATGATTATTGGATTGCATCATATCCGTACAAGGACAATGGTACAGTTCAGGAAAGACTGAAACCATCGGCAGGAATCGGGTGGCAGTACTCAAGTAAAGGAACTGTCGAAGGAATCTCTGGACCAGTCGACATGAATCTCTTTTATACTGATTATAAGTTAGATAAAAACAACAATTCAGCAGAATCAATTCCCGTGACTACAACCAAAACTCTGTGGGAGAAATGTGCTGAACTTATGGCGGCACAGACTGGTTACATGGAGAAAGCTACGGAAGCTATGCTCGATGACAAAACCGCTAATGCTGGTTCTGCAAACTATACCAAATATGCAAGAGATGTAAACTCTTGGGGGCAGCCGGGTTGTCAGGGAAAGCCATGGTGTGCAGAGTATCAGTTCTGGATTGATGTTCTTATATTTGGTCTTAAGAAGGCTCTTGCACATATGGGTGGTGGATTCTATAACTGCGAAGAAATCACGAAACATGCCAAAGCAAATGGTACATGGCATAAAGAACCTAAACTTGGAGCTCTCGTGATCTTCCGTAATGGTAGCCATATCGAACGAGTCACCAAAGTTACGATTACCGAAATCTATACAAATGGCGGAAATACGTCGCGGACTGACAAGAACGTAGTCATTGCTAATGGTGGAATGGTTTGCGACAAAGTTTACTCCAGAAATTGTAAAGATATCGATGGATATGTTTGGATCGATTATGAAACGACCGCTGATGCAGCATCTACAGCGACCGCTAAAAAACTTTCTAAAGTCCGTAAGTTTGTCGGTAGAGTCATTGCTAACGAATGTTTAAATGTTCGATCTTGGGCTGGTACCGATAATCCAAAAATCAAAAAATACCCAGTACTCAATCGTAACGATTTGGTAGATGTGTGCGACACTATCGAAGATAGTGAAAATGAAGACTGGTATTATGTGCGCATCGCAAATAAGTATTATGGTTTTGTATGTGCTGAGTACATTGCCCGTCAGTGATAAGGAAATTTCAAAATGATTACGTTTAAGCATAGCGGAAACTTCAACCATACAGAAAAGTTTCTTAAAAAAGCGTCCAGGGCTGAATATTTAAAAGTCATTGAGCAATATTGTCAGCAGGGCGTTCAAGCTCTTGCTGAAGCGACTCCTGTTGATTCGGGAAAGACCGCCTCCTCTTGGAACTATAACATAGAGCGTTCCAAAGGGGGCATTTCTATTTACTGGACAAATTCAAATATTAACAAAGGTGTGAATATTGCCATCATTCTGCAATACGGTCATGGTACGAGAAACGGCGGCTATGTCCAAGGTAGGGATTATATTAATCCTGCTTTACGACCGATATTCGATGCAATGGCTGATGGAATGTGGAAGGAGGTAACTTCACTGTGAGTAGTATTGATGAACGAGTCGTCGAGATGCAATTCCGAAATGACCAGTTTGAGCAAGGTGTTAAGAAGAGCTTAATTTCCTTGGAAAACCTCAAGAAGGGATTGAACCTTGACAAATCATCCAAAAGTCTGTCAAACCTTGAAAGTACAGCCAAGAATTTCTCTATGAAAAATCTGGCGTCAGATGTGGCAAGCATTTCAGACAGATTCTCTACTATGGGAATCATCGGGATGACAGCTCTGCAGAACATTACGAATTCTGCCATTGCAACAGGTAAAACACTTGTATCCGCTTTGACTATAGATCCTGTGAAATCTGGTTTCCAGGAGTACGAGACACAGATTAACTCTGTCCAGACAATTCTTGCTAATACAGAGAGCAAAGGAACTACCCTTGATCAGGTAAATGCAGCTTTGGATGAGCTGAATCATTACGCCGATATGACAATTTACAATTTTACGGAAATGACCCGTAATATTGGTACATTTACGGCGGCTGGTGTCGATCTGGATACATCAGTTCAGGCAATTAAAGGTATTGCCAATTTAGCAGCTGTGTCCGGTTCAAACTCTCAGCAGGCAAGTACTGCTATGTATCAGCTTTCACAGGCATTAGCAGCTGGTACTGTTAAACTTCAGGACTGGAACTCCGTGGTAAATGCGGGTATGGGTGGTCAGGTCTTTCAGGATGCACTGAAAGAGACTGCTCGTGTTCATGGTGTTGCCATTGACCAGATGATTAAGGATGAAGGATCATTCCGAGAAACTTTAAGTAAAGGATGGCTTACATCCAGTATCCTTACCGAAACCTTATCCAAATTTACCGGTGACCTCAATGAATCTCAGCTGAAGACGATGGGGTACACCGATGAACAGATTGCTTCGATAATCAAAATGGGTCAGACAGCTAATGATGCTGCAACCAAAGTAAAAACATTCACACAGTTATTCAATACTCTGGCTGAAGCAATGCAATCTGGATGGACTCAGAGTTGGGAGTACATTGTCGGTGACTTTGATCAGGCGAAAGAATCACTTACAGTTGTATCTGATACTTTAAGTGATATTATCAATAATTCTGCAAATAAGCGTAATGACTTGCTTTACGATGCACTTACTTCGAATTACGATAAATTTATTAAATCTGTTAATGACGCCGGTATTGAAACGACAGCTTTTCAGGATAGAGTAAAAGCTGCTATCAATGAAAACGGTGGCGATGCGGATGCTCTTGTTCAGAAATACGGTTCTTTGGAGAAGGCAATTCGTGCTGGGGCAGTATCATCCGATTTACTTAAGAAAAGTCTCGGCGGAGTTGCTAACCTAAATATTGATAGATTGTTACATCTTAAAGATACCGGTGACGATGTAAAGAACGTTCAGGAAGCTCTTAAGCAGCTTGGATACAATTTGAGTAAATACGGTTCTGATGGTCTTATTGGTTCAGAGACGACTGCAGCTATTAAAGCATTTCAGGAAGCTAAAGGTTTATCAATAGATGGTATTGTTGGTCCAAATACAGTAAAAGCGCTGCAAGATGCTGTTGGTTCTACTGACAAACTCAAGAGTAATGTCGATGATTTGATGAGCGATATTACTAAAAAAGGCGGTAGGGATTTAGCAATCGAATCCATTGGGTATGCATGGAAAAGTCTTATTCGTATAGCTCATGACGTTAAGACAGCCTATAAGGACATCTTCCCTAAAGAGTTTACATCTGACGATTTATACGGAATTATAGATAAAGTTCATTCTCTATCTTTTAATCTCATGTATAATTCTGAAACCAGTGATAAACTACAGAGATCACTTAAAGGTTTGTTTGCGGCTATGGACATAGTTGGCACCATAACCGGAGGAGCATTACGATTTGGCTTCCGTACACTCTGTGATTTACTTAAGATGTCTGACATAGACATTCTTGAATTTACAGCAAATATCGGTGATAACATTGTAAAACTTAGGGATGCTATCCACAATAATACTCTTTACACTACTGGTCTTAAAGTTGTCTCCTCTGGACTGAAGACTGGTGCTAAGACTATTAAAGAATGGACTACGAAGCTATATGAATCTGAACAGGTTCAAAATGGAATCAAAAAAGTTCAGGAAGAATGGGGTAAGAGTCTTAATAAACTTGGCATTTACTTTGACGGTGGAGCTGATCGTCTTTTAGCTTTCATAAACAGATGTAAAAAACTTGATAAGATTGATCTGAACAATATCGGAGATGTTCTCAAAGATTTTAAAGAGAATGTCTTCGATTATTTTGTTAATACGGATAAGATCTTTGATACAGCAGGCAAAGGGATCGAAAAATTCAAAGAGCTTGCTCACAAAGGTTTATCCGTAGTGGTCGGTGATTTCGAATCGTTTGGTGACGGTCTGGAAAAGCTTAAAGATAAGTCATGGAATACAATCATCGACAATTTATCGAAGCTTCGTGATGGTATCGGTGATTTCGCCGATAGTATGAAAGATAAGCTGGCAGATGTCGATTGGGCTCCTATTCTTGTAATTGCCAACAGCGGAATAATGATATTAGCCGTAAAGCAGATAACTAAACTTGTATCAGCAGTGAAAAAAATATTTACACTTTTACCGGACTTTTCGAATTTCGGAAAGAGTGTTGATAATGTTTTAAATAGCTTGGCGGCAAGTTTGAAAGCTGATAAATGGATCAAGCAAAGTCAAGCAATAAAAAATGTAGCAGAATCTATTGCCATACTAGCAGCATCTTTAACAGTGTTATCCTTACTACCCGAAGATGGTTTAAAAAGAGCGGAAACAGGCTTGGTTATTATATCCGGATTACTGCTGGGTCTATCATTTCTTACAGGGTTAATAAACAAATTTACGGATTTATCAGGTGTCGGTAAGGAACTAAAATCGATATCCAAAGGAATATTAATTATCGCTATATCACTTAAAGTAATGGAAAGTATTAAATCTGATACTTTGGTATATAACGCAATGGTGCTCGGAAACCTTGCCACTGTACTTATGATTGTTGGCGGTGTAGCAGATAGTTTATCTAAAGGTTCAATGGGCGGTGGTAAATCACTCAAATCAATTGCGGTATCAGTATTAATTTTAACATTATCATTGAAGATGCTCGCAAACGCCAAAGGCGATATTGATGGAGCAACCAACACTATGCTTGTTCTGATGGGTGCCTTAGCTGCAATGAATGCAGTGATGGATTTCTCACAGTCAAAATTCAAATCTAGTGCTGGAGCTAAGTCGCTTATTGCGATCTCAGCTTCCTTATATTTGGCAGTTCTGTCGATTAAGAAGCTTGCGAAAATGAATCCAGACGAAATACGAAAAGGATTGGGCGGCTTAACCGCAGTCATGATAGTTCTTTCTGGAGTTATGCTTGCTACACGTCTGGCCGGAAAAAATGCACAGGTAGCCGGTAAAGGAATACTTGCAATCTCGGCAAGCTTTCTTCTCATAGCTACCGCCATTAAGCAGATAGCAAGAATGGATAACGGTGACATAGCCAAAGGAATCATCACATTAGGTCTTGTTACAGTACTGTATACTGCTCTGATGGGAATTTCGAAACTTCCCGGAGGTGGTAATAGCGATAAGCTCGGCAAGGGAATACTTGCAATGTCTGCTGGTGTTCTTATATTAGCAGGAGCGATGAAGCTGATTGCTGGCATCGATGAGGGCGATATTGTAAAAGCCGTCGTTTCTATTGGTGCATTAGCTGCCATTGCGACACTCATGACAAAGTTTTCTGGCGAAATGAAAACGATAAATGCTAAACCGCTTATGAGTATGGCAGTCGTTATAGGAGTATTAGCCGGTTCAGTAGCGTTGCTGTCTATGATTGATACTGGAAAATTGATATGGGCCACAAGCGCAATATCATTACTCATGGCTATGTTTACTCTTGTAGAATCACAATCCAAAAACATCATCGGAGCCAGAAAGAGTCTGCTTGTTATGGCAGGGGTCGTTTCCGTAATGGCAGTGGTTCTTGGTGTGCTGGCAAACATACCAAACTCAGATAAAGTGTTGAACGTAGCTCTTGGCCTTTCAGCAGTATTGGGAGCTGTAGCGGCGGCATGTGCGGTTCTAACAGTAACCAACGTAAACCCAGCATCCGCAGCATCCGCAGCTCTTGGATTAGTGGCTTTCGTCGGTGTATTGTCAACTTTAATGACAGCGCTTGGAGGAGTTCTGTCTTTAGTGAATAATTTTACCGGAGGAAAAGTAGACTCTGCACTTGATTATCTCAAGACAGTTCTCTATAAAGTAGGAGACGCAGTTGGTTCTCTAGTCGGAGGATTCGCAGCTGGCGCTACTTCTGGTTTACCAGCTATAGGTTCCAATCTGTCTGGATTTGCTCAAAATGGAGCTGAATTCTTCAACATGCTTTCGAACCTTGACCCGAGTTGTGCGACGGCAGCTGGAACTTTAGCATCTGCTATAGGTTCATTTGTTGGTTCTGGTATACTTGATGGAATATTCGAGAAATTCACCGGTAACAGCTCACTCGCAAGTCTTGGTACGAATCTTACTTCACTTGGCGCAGCACTTACATCTTTCTATAATGCAACGCAGGGTATAACTGATACCGGACACATGAAAGACGTTGTGTCTGTAGCTCAGAGTATTTCTGATCTGAATAATGCACTTCCAGCAACCGGTGGTAAGCTTCAGGCTTGGCTTGGATCGAAAGACTTATCACTGTTCGCAACAGGAGCTTCTAATCTTGGCGATGCGATGAAATTCTTTGCCGAATCTACAGCAAATATCACTGATACTGGAAATCTTGAGAGTGTGGTTAAAGTAGCTCAAGGTCTTGCGAAACTCAATGACGCTCTTCCAGAAACAGACGGTATTATTCAGAAAATCACAGGTTGGAAGAATATGTCTGGCTTTGGAGAAGGCATTAAAGCTTTTGGTAAAGCCATGAGCGACTTCTCAAGTTCTGTATCCGGTGATAATGCTATAAACGAAGATGCTGTTGCAGCTGCTAAGAGAGCTGGCGAGCTGATGACACAGCTTGCAAACGATGTTCCTACATCTGGTGGTCTTATCAGTTGGTTTACAGGCAATAACGATATTGGCGGATTCGGTGAATCTCTTAAGAAATTTGGAACAAGTCTTTCTGATTTCTCGGGTTCAGCATCAGGTATCGATGGTGGTCAGATGGATACCGTTATGGATGTTACCAAGAAACTGGTCACACTTGCAAACAGTATGGGAGCAGATAATGGCTTTGCTGCCGCATCTTCAAATCTCACAACGTTTGCTCAGAACCTTATGCAGTTCGGCACACAATTTACTACTGGATTCTATTCAGAGATTGCTTCTGTGGATGCCGGTAAGATTACAGCTGTTTCAACAGCAATGCAGGTCTTCTATGACATGTGTAGTAAGACAGCAGGACAGACCATCGACACATCAAATCTTGTTGTGTTCGTAGATACACTTGGAAGTAAGATGCAAGATCTGAATACTAAACTTTCAGGGCTTACTGGAATCGATACATTCGGCACCACCATAGTTCAGTTCGGTATTAAACTCAATGCATTTGGTCAGTATGTCAATACAGTAGATACTGGTAAGATGGACGCTGTGTCCGCATCGATTCAGAAGCTGTATAACACTATGTCTAAATGTCAGGGAAGCTTTGATACAAGTGGAATGCAGTCATATCTGAAGAACATGAGTAGTTCCATGGGTGATACGATGTCTGGAGTGAGCAGTTCTATTACTTCCGCGTCATCTGGAGCGACATCAGCCATGAGTGGACTGTTTGATGGATTGTCTAGCACCGTACAGACCAGAAGTACGTCCTTGAACGCATCGTTTAAGACACTTGGTAGTAGCATGATCAAATCCTTTGCATCAGCTATTACAGCAGGTAGAGGTTCAGTTGTCAGTGCCGCTTCGAATGTAGCATCAGCAGGTTTACCAGCAGCAAAAGCACATTACGGCGGATATTATTCAGCAGGTGTATATCTTTGTGCTGGTTTAGCTGGAGGTATCGGAGCAGGAGCATCCAGTGCAATCAATGCCGCTTCGAATGTTGCAGCACAAGCTTTGGCAGCCGCAAAAGCAAGACTTGGCATTCACTCACCCTCACGAGAATTTTATGCGGTAGGTGATTATGCTGTACAAGGTTTGACAAATGCCCTTTCTGACGGTCAGAAATCAGCTCAGTCCGCTGGTTCCAATGTTGCAACTGCATCATTAGCAGGATTACAGAATTCACTTGACATGATTTCGGCTCTTATGAGCAGCGGACTTGACACATCCCCAACCATTACTCCAGTAATTGACGATTCTCAGGTTCGAGCAGGTATCCAACGTATAAATACTATGATGACAAATCTCACAGTTGGACAGAACATGGCTATGGCTGGAGCATCCTTTGGAATAAATCAAAATGGAGATAATTCTGACATTGTCTCAGCAATTAACGGTCTTCGTAAGGATATCCTTGACAGACCGCAGAACGTATACACAGTAAATGGTGTTACGTATGATGACGGAAGTACAACGGCAAATGCAGTTAAGACATTGGTAAGAGCAGTTAAGATGAACGGGAGGGCATAATGGGATATAGAACAGGAACTGATAAAACCGTATACAGCACATCAAAACCTGTTATATCGTTTACTCCAGGAAGTAATACGCAGGTTGTCGCCCAGTTCAACATGAACTTGAAGAGGCGTTCAAAAGCTGTTAAAGAATATAAGCTTCAATGGCTGTATAAAGTAGGAAATCGAAGAATCGAAGGTTCCACTGACACCGTTCAGGCCGGTGCAAATGGAGCGTCAAATAGTACTGATGCTATATATAACATTATTTATAGTCCGCCATCAGACGCTGTCGAAGTAGCAGTCAAAGTGACAGTTGTAGGAAAAACTTATAAATATTATAAGAACAAAACGGCTAAAAAGAAACAAAAGACAACCAATGCCACTTATAAAGGTGGGACACAGATATCAAATTGGTTCAGTATCAACGCTAATAAAACTGCAGTTCCATCAGCACCATCAGCAACAATAAATGCTGTTGATAATCTGCAGTTGGATTTCGAAATAACTGACGATAATCTGAAGAATACCCATATTCAATTTCAGGTATGGGCTAATAATGGTTGGGAATATTTTGCATCAGGCTTGCTTCAGAAAACCAATATTAAGACAGTTAAAGCATCATGTAGAGTTAATCCCGGTAACACTTATAAAGTACGATGTCGAGGTTATAGTTCTACATACAATGCATACAGTGAGTGGTCTGGTTATTCATCAGACATTGTAACATATCCGCCAGCACCCACCGGAATCAACGCTGTAATTGTTGGTGTAGATGGAACCGATGTACGTGTTTCTTGGAACGCATCACCAACCGCGACAAGCTATGAAATTGCATATACAAATGATCCGTCATTATTTGGACAATCTGATGGTGTATCAACAGTTTCAACGTCTGATAAGTCAACATCTTATACATTCGCAAACAATTCAACTCTGGCTCTTGGTAAAACCTGGTATTTTCAAGTAAGAGCTAAGAACAGTGGAGGAGAGTCGCCATATTCCGGTTACACTGGACTTACAATCGGTAAGAAACCATCGGCACCGACTACATGGTCTTCGGCGACTAAAGTTGGTGTCGGTGAAACGCCGATCTTGTACTGGGTACATAATGCAACTGACGGCTCAAGTCAGACCTGGGCTCAGATTATGGTTACCGTGAATGGCTCATCAAAGACTCTCACATGGCAGAATACTCGTGTCGGAGACGAAAGAGATGCTACCGTTGAGTATAAATTGGATGTGTCCGATTATGCTGAGGGAAGCAAAATCTACTGGAAAGTTCGAACTAAAGGAGCAATGACCGCTGATCAGTACTGGAGTGACTGGTCTGAAGAAAGAACTATCGACATCTATCCCAAACCGACAATCAGTTTGGACGTCAACGGTACAAACGAGAACATCACATCATTCCCAATCAAAATGGGATATATAACCGGGCCTACTTCACAGATACCGGTAACGTTCCACATACAAATCTTTGCTCAGGAGAATTACTGGTATGATACATATGACGGTACACGAGTAATGGTATTCAAGGATGATGAAGTATTTTCCAAAATTATTGACGCTAAAGATAAAACCGGATCTTTTAATATTGTGGCTACAGATGTTCATCTTGAGAACGCCATGCATTACAGTTTCAAATGCACAGTGTATATGGAATCTGGTTTATCTGCATCTTATTCAGTTACTCGTTGGGTTAACATGGACGACACAAAACTTAGTCCGCAGGTAATCATGAGTGATATTGATCCTGAAACCATGTCGATCGAGATTTGTCCGTATTGTGAAGATACGACGATAGAAATTCCAGAAGAGCCTGATGGAGATAGCGATGAGCTTGAAAATCCTCAGGTATATGGATTGGCGGAGAACGTTATATTGGACGTCTACCGTATCAATTACGATGGTACGTTCACCAAGATCAACAAAACGCAAGTAGCGAACACCAGAACAACTTGGTTGCACGACCCTCATCCACCACTAAACCAGGTACAGTATCGAATCGTAGCAACTTCAACAATTACCGGTGCATCTGTATACAATGATACGGATGCGGAACCTGTCAGAACAGCATTAGCACCTGACCCAGTACCGATCATTATTCAGTGGGGTGAACAGTGGACTGATACTGATTACCCGAATGAATCATATGCTGGTGCAAGTGACATGGACAACGATCCTACTTATCTCGGCAATATCTTAAAGCTTCCTTATAATATCGACATATCTGATAGCAATGACAAAGACGTTGAATGCATCAAGTATGTTGGTAGACAGCATCCGGTCAGTTATTATGGTACTCAGCTTGGAGTTACGTCAACATGGAAGACAGATGTTCCGAAGACTGATATGGATACATTGAGTATGCTTAGAAGATTGAGCATTTATATGGGTGATTGCTATGTTCGAGAGCCTTCCGGAAGCGGATACTGGGCGAATGTAGCAGTATCATTCGAACAAACACATAATACATTAGTCATTCCGGTGACGCTGACACTTACTAGGGTAGAGGGGGATGCTTAATGCCAGATTGGACTAAATCTATGCAGAGGACCTATGAGTATTATCTCGTAGATCCTCTTTCTTGGTGCGACAAATCCAGAATAACCTGTGTCAAATCAAGTACAATTGAAAGAGATAGCAGTGAAGCTACGAATGGTCATGCTACTTTGGAAGTCACTGAATCGCTTAATGAATGCTATGTTCGTATATACATGGTAGTAATTCAAAAAGGAGTTACTGAGAAGTTTCCATTAGCGACAGTGCTTGCACAAACTCCTGGAAACGACTTTGATGGCAAGATTGCGATCATGTCTGTAGATGCTTATATGCCGTTAGTGGAGTTGAAGGAAACATTACCACCGTATGGATTTACTGTAATGAAGAATGCGAACATTATGGAGAATGCTTGCAAAAATATTCAGGAACATATGAGAGCACCATTGATCATAACAGAGAGCAAGAAGACTCTGGTTGAGAATTTTGTATCAAATACTGACGATACATGGTTGAGTTTCAATTCTGATTTGATTGCTAAGGCTGATTTCAGTTTTTCTACTGATGAGATGGGAACTGTTACATTCTCTCCAAAACGAGAGCTAGAGGCAATGCAGCCGGTCGTTACTTTTGGAGATGATGAGCATTCGATTCTTCAGCCTAGTATTAGCACGGAATACGATTTGTATGGGGTTCCAAATGTGGTAGAGGTTATTTATTCGGGTGACAATCAATTCTTCAAGTCTCGAATAGAGAATAACGATCCGACAAGCATAACTTCAACTGTAAATAGAGGAAGAGAGATTTTATATAGAGACACCAATCCAAACATCACTGGAACGGTGTCTCAATCTATCTTAGATACTTATGCAAAGAATCTATTGAAGGCTAAATCGACTTTGGAATACAAAGTTACATTTAAACATGCTTATTATCCGGTTCGAGTTGGTGATTGCGTTCGATTGAATTACGAAAGAGCCGGATTAGAAAACGTGAAAGTAAAAATAACAAGTCAGTCTATACCATGTGATGCTGCATGTCAGGTTGAAGAGACTGGTGTGTTCACAAAACAGTTATGGGGTGATTTATAATGAGTCTTGATAAGAAAGTTATAAAAGACTTTGTTGCTGCTGTAAATAAGAAAGAGGAGACGAAAACTCCTACCATTTTAACCGGTACCGTTCATAGAGAGGGCGGTACCGTTTCTGTTAAGATTGACGGAAGTGAAAGCTTGACTCCCGTCTCTACAGTTATAAATGTTGAAGATGGTGAGAGGGTTACACTGACCATTGAGAACCATAAAGCAATGATTACGGGTAATTTATCTTCACCGGCAGCAAGAACTAAAGAAGTCGAAGGATTAAAAGAAGTTGTAACGGATAAAGTCGACACCGCACAACTCAAAGCAATTAAAGCAGAAGTTGGTGAGATTAGTGGCGACGTAGCTAACTTTAAAGAGACAACCACAGAGAAATTAACAGCTCAAGATGCTAAAATTAAAAAGATTGATGGCGACGTAGCAAACTTTAAAGAGACAACTACAGAGAAATTAACAGCACAGGATGCTAAAATTAAAAAGATTGATGGCGACGTAGCTTCATTTAAGGAAACAACCACTGAAAAATTTAAAGCCAATGAAGCAAGTATTGAGGATCTTAAAACAGGAAAACTCTCAGCAAAAGATGCTGATTTAAAATATGCCAATATTGATTTCAGTAATATTGGAAAGACTGCAATGGAGTATTTCTATGCTCAGTCTGGTTTGATTAAAGATGTAACCATTGGAGATGCAACAATCACTGGTGAGTTGGTTGGTGTTACTATCTCTGGTGATCTTATCAAAGGAAATACAATTGTTGCGGAGAAGCTTGTAATTAAGGGTTCCGATGGCCTGTATTACAAGTTAAATACTGATGGAATGACTGTTGAGAAAGAGCAGACTGATTATAATAGCTTGAATGGACAGGTTATCAGAGCGAAATCCATCACAGCTACCAAGATCGATGTGAAGGATCTTGTTGCATTTGGTGCCACAATTGGTGGATTCAAAATAGGTCAGGATTCTATCTATTCTGGAGTTAAGGAATCTGTCGGAAATACGACTCGTGGTATTTATATGGATAACGACGGTCAGTTTGTGTTCGGGGATGCCAGCCAGTATGTGAAATTCTACCGAGTCAGTGAAGGTAAGTATAAACTTGCAATTGCTGTAGAAGATTTGTTTATTGGTTCTAAGAGTGTAGCCGAGTCTATTGAGGATGTTAAGAAGACGGCTGATAATGCCGCTAGTGTTGCATCCAGTGCTTCGTCGGCAGCTTCGACAGCCAATAGTACTGCAAATGCTGCCAAGTCAACAGCAGAAGGAGCAAGTAAGACTGCCAGTGATGCTAAATCAACCGCCGATTCTGCAAGTCAGGTAGCGTCAAATGCTTCGTCAGTTGCTGGTACCGCTAAAACCACAGCTGACAATGCGAGTAAAGCGGCTTCAGAAGCTAATTCAACGGCATCCACTGCAAAAACTACAGCGGATCAGGCTAAGAGTACTGCCGATACTGCAACTAAAAATCTCACGGCTCTGACTGCACAAGTCAAAGAAGCAGAGACCACTATTAAAAAGAATAAGGAAGAAATCGAGCTAAGAGCAAAGAAGACAGAAGTTACTGAAGCTATCGATAATATTGATATTGGCGGGAGGAATTTAGCTAAAAATACCGCTACATTACCGATCGGAAATGGAACGTGGAATACTGGCACATGGCGACGTTCTGGCACCGGAAGTATAAGTAATGTCGATATAAATGATTCCCCCATACCCTCAATCACCAAAGGTATTCTTGTAACTAGAAAAGATAACACTTCGCAAATTGGATTTTGCCAAGATGATTTTGCAGGTTTACGCTCAGGGGAAACTTACACAGTTTCTGCATGGGTTAAATGTACTGAGAACGCAAAAGTTAAATTGGAAACTCATTGGAGTAACAAAGATGCTGTAAGTGGTGTTGGAGATCCTGTAGCAGTAGAAGCAAACAAATGGACCAGGATAACACTTACAAAGTCTCCAACTAAAGATTGTTTACAATCGATAGCCTATATTTATTTATATATTGGTTCATCTAACTGTGAAATGTATGTATGCGGTATTAAACTCGAAAAAGGCAACAAAGCTACTGATTGGAGCCCGGCACCAGAAGACTACTACACAAAGACTGAGACAGATGCTTCTATTCAGGTTTTGTCAGACAAGATCTCACAGCAGGTATCCACGACAGATAAACTTGGCACCAGATTATCTAAAGTAGAGCAGAATTCTGATGGTTGGAGTGTTACACTGGAGACTGCAAACGCTGCGAAAAGTGCAGCTGATAATGCGAGCCAGACCGCATCGAGTGCAAAAAGTGCTGCTGATAATGCGAATAAGAATGCGTCAAGTGCCGTATCAACAGCCCAAAACACAGTTAAGAGTACCACGGAACAGTTCTACAAATCTACTTCTCCAACTTCTTTGTCTGGCGGATCATGGAGTGATTCACAGCCTACGTGGGAAAACGGTAAATATATCTGGAAACGTACGTATGTAGTGAAGAATAATGGAACTACAGAATACCAGCCCTCAGCAAACGGTGTTTGTATCACAGGTAGCACTGGCGCCAAAGGTGACAAGGGTGATAAAGGAGCTACAGGACCACAAGGACCGCAGGGTGATAAAGGAGCTACAGGTGCTCAAGGACCACAAGGAGTTCAGGGAAAAACAGGTGCAACTGGACCACAAGGACCGCAGGGTGAAAAAGGCGCTACAGGTGCTCAGGGACCTAAAGGTCTACAAGGCGAAAAAGGTGCTACTGGCGCAACAGGCCCTCAAGGATCAACAGGTAAGGGCCTTAAATCAGCCGTTGATCAGTATTATTTATCTATATCCAATACAACTCAGTCGGGTGGTTCTTGGAGCAACACTCAGCCTAGCTGGGTATCTGGCAAGTATATTTGGACAAGGACATATCAGACGTGGAACGATAATACCACTACCACGACGACTCCTGTGTTAGCGGATGCTCTGAATAAAGCTAATAGCACATCATCAGAAGCTATGGGTACAGCGACTCAAGCTAAATCTATAGCTAATAACGCTAATTCTACAGCTTCTCACGCTCAATCTACAGCTGACACAGCCCGTAAAGAAGCGTCAAACGCCGCCAAAACAGCCACCAATTACATGAAGTTCGATATTTCTGGTCTGACTGTTGGTAATCTTACGGAAAAAACCCTTGGACGAAATGTCAATATTGATAATAGTTCGGTAAATATCCGGAACGGGTCTAATGTCTTGGCAAGCTTTGCAGAGAGTTTGATTGAGATTGGTAAGAATACAAATACTGCTACAATTAGTTTCCTTAATGGAATCGTGAAACTTATTGGACAAAAACAAACAATCGAAGGGACGACTTTCTATGATGCTCATTTGTTATCGACTAACATGATGACTCTTGGAACCGGCAGTACTGATCCGAGCAGTGATAAAGTCAATGCATTAATAAGTTTGAACGGGATGTCTGGGGAACGTGAAGTGTTAGCAAGCGTAACTGATACTCAAGGTCATTCAACATTAACCGTTCGTGATTCATCGGCAAGTCTATACAGTGATGGTGATGCAGGATATTCTTCAGTTAATGTTATTACAAGCAAAAGTACTTCGCAAGTAGAGATACATACCAATGGCTCGAATGGAAATAGAGCCCTAATCAATTATTCGCATGCCATTCAATACTACAATAATTCAACGCTTCTTGCTGCGTATAATGGTCAAACTCCATGTCTATGGGATGGGTTTGTTTGGATGCGCGCTGATCAGACAGCAACATTAAGTGCTCCAATCAGTCAGCAGCCTCACGGGATAATAGTTATTTTTGCGTTATACGATCCAACAACTGGTGGGGTGACTAACGTAATGACGAATCCTTACTTTGTTCCTAAAACAGCGATAAACTATGACTATGTATTTACCATGTTTTGGGAGTCAGGATGGAAGGCAGGCGTGAAAAGAGTTTCTGTGCAAGATACTCAAATAGTTGGTAATGCTCAGAACGATAAAGCTACATTTAAGGCTAGTAGCGGAATTACATTAGATGAACGGTGGTTTGTACTCAGACGAGTATACGGAGTTTAAAGGAGAATTATCATGGCATTAAAGAAAAAAGTAACAGCGAAAAATGGTATTGTCACTGAGTACCATAGAATAGCAATGATTTCAGTGGAAGTTAATCAGCAGAATACTATTTTATTATATTCGTATTTATCTGAAGATGGTCGTCAGATTGAGAAAGATTATGCCGAAGGAAAGTATAAGGATATCGATTCTGGATTGATTTCATTCCCATATTATGATGCACAGTATCTTCACCCCGATTACGACGGTACCATGACCATCGTAAAAGCTTATGAATATCTTAAAACCCTTCCGGAGTTCGAAGGGGCTGAAGATGTATAACTAACGAATCAAAAACTTAATGGCTTTATAATTTTGTTGAACTAAAAAAAATATCCCCAATATTGTGTTACGACGACAAAATATAGAGTTATTGAGATTTGATAATAAACTACATAGGAGGTACATTGCATGGAACCCTGGATACAGACAACCATCACGATTATGTGTACATTGCTTGCTTCATCTGGATTCTGGGCTTATATCCAAAAAAGAGGAGACGCCAGTAATGCTGAAAAAAGACTTCTTATTGGATTAGCTCATGATCGAATCATTTGGCTAGGAATGCAATATATTGAAAGAGGATGGATTTCTCAAGATGAGTACGAGAATCTTCATGATTATTTATTCATTCCTTATTCAGAAGCAGGTGGCAATGGATCAGCTGCGAAAGTGATGAAAGATGTTGACAATTTACCGGTTCATAAGATCGGATACAAATCAAAGGAGAGATGACTTATGTTGATTTCAAACAAGACCTATGATATTCTTAAATGGATTGCACAGATCCTTCTTCCGGCATTTGGAACATTATATGCTGCACTCGTTCCGATGTGGGGATTACCGTATGGTGATCAGGTTGTTGGAACTATTCTTGCAGTAGATACTTTCCTTGGTGCTTTACTTGGAATTAGCTCTAAGAAGTATAACGCAGCAACTGGCAGTGAAGAGAATTAGAATACTAATAGATTGATAGTACATTATTACCTTAAAATCCTTGACATTACCGGTCCATCTGTTTTCGTACAGGAAGCTGCAGACGCAGGAAAGTTCTAATATTTGTATAGAATATTAAACGTTTATAGCAAAAAATCCCCTCCACGTAAGTGGAAGGGATTTTTTTATCTCTAATCTCTCTGGAAAAGATCTCGGGTATATACTTTATCTTTTACATCATCCAGGATCTGACTGTAACGGTTTGCGATGATACAGTCGCTCAGATTTTTAAATTTATCAAGATCATTGACAACTTTGCTTCCAAAGAAGGTAGATCCGTCCTTCAGGGTTGGTTCATAGATGATCACGGAAGCACCCTTGGCTTTGATTCGCTTCATGACTCCCTGAATAGAAGACTGACGGAAGTTGTCAGAGTTGGATTTCATAGTCAGACGATAAACACCTACAGTGACTGATTTCTCCATGGAAGAATTGTAAGTATTTTCTTCATCATAACCGTAATAACCGGCTTTCTGTAATACACGGTCTGCAATGAAATCTTTACGCGTACGATTACTTTCAACGATCGCACTCATCATATTCTGTGGAACATCGTTATAGTTGGCGAGAAGCTGCTTGGTATCTTTTGGAAGACAGTATCCACCGTAACCGAAGGAAGGATTGTTGTAATGTGTTCCAATACGAGGATCCAGGCAGACACCCTGAATAATGTTCTGCGTATTCAGACCTTTCATTTCAGCGTAAGTATCCAGCTCGTTAAAGTAGGAAACACGAAGTGCAAGGTAGGTGTTTGCAAACAGTTTTACAGCCTCTGCTTCAGTAAATCCCATAAATAATGTATCAATGTTTTCTTTCAGAGCACCTTCCTGGAGAAGAGCTGCAAAATTGTGGGACGCCTGTACCAGTTTCGGATCATCCGGATCTGTAGCAACGATAATGCGGCTTGGATACAGGTTATCGTACAGTGCTTTGGATTCACGAAGAAATTCCGGACTGAAAATGATATTTGCTGTATTGTATTTCTTTCTGACAGATTCTGTATAGCCGACCGGAATCGTGGATTTGATGACCATGATCGCATGTGGATTTACTTTGAGGACAAGTTCGATCACAGCTTCAACGGCAGATGTATCAAAATAGTTTTTCTGACTGTCGTAGTTTGTCGGTGCCGCAATGACTATATAGTCAGCATTTGTGTAAGCAGCTTCGCCATCCAGTGTAGCTGTCAGGTCAAGCTCTTTTTCTGCAAGATATTTTTCGATATATTCGTCCTGAATCGGAGATTTGCGTTTGTTGATCAGATCAACTTTCTCAGGAATGATATCAACAGCAGTAACATGATTGTGCTGTGCAAGTAATGTTGCAATGGAAAGACCGACATAACCTGTGCCTGCGACAGCAATGTTCAAAGGAGAAGGAGATGGCAACCGGGAAGCGGACTGTTCAGTAAATGCTTCATCCGGATCAAATCCAAGGCATTCTCCAAGACTTTCCAGTTGTGGAATTGATGGAATAAAATCTTTTTTCTCCAGACGGGATAACAGAGAACGATTGATGCCGGTAGCATCAGCCAGCTCCTGTTGAGTCATGGATTTTTCTTTTCGCTTGCCGGAAACAAGTTCGGCAAGTCGTGTCATAGATAATTTTTTCATTGAGAAACTTTTTACCTTTCATAAAATGTTATTTTAAATAACAACATATAGCATATAAATTAATTCTGTTTAATTGAATGCTACCATATTGGTAAAAAGATTGCAATACAAAGAAAACAGGAAAATAAGAAAAATATTTTGAATGTTATTTTAAATAACAAATCTTCCGAATCCTTCGAAGCACAGAATGTGTATGATTTTTCAGTTTTGATACAGGAGTGGCTTCTTCAAATGTAAGCATCTGCGAAGAAAGTGTAGCATAATAGGATTTTTTGTTCAGAAGAAGCTTTTGCTGTCCATATGCAAGAGGAAATTCCGCCATACGGTGTAAACTGTGATAACAGATCGTATGCCCATCGCAATCCCAGCAAAATTCGATATGTGTAATACCAGAAAACATTTCGTATGGAATGACTGCTGTAAATTTCAGGAATACAGCAAGTTTCTGTCCATTAAAACGAAAAACGTGTTCCGGATCTTCGCGGAAACAGCATTTTACCATATGTGTAGTATGACCGGTTGTGATTCGAAGAAACAGATTGGCTGGATATGGAAAACGCAGATAGATCTTAGCTGCACCCTCCAGCAGGATATCATGTTTCATAAGTTCCATGGAAGTCAGACGAAGCTGATAAGATGAAGCGTGACCGGTACTCAGATCGGGATATTGAAACCAGGCATCTTCGCTCTTGTCATCAAACTGCAAAGTTCCGGAATCCGGTGCTTTTTTTATGCTCATGATATAGTCCTTCAGTTCCATGGATAGATTTTTCTGCTCAAGAATGATGTGGTCGTCAATCTGAAAAACAGCATCGAACAGCATTTTCAAAAAAATAGTTTTTTCATGAGGCGTCAATACGTTTTCTGGAATTTCATCAACTTTGAAGCGTCCCTGCAGATCGTACATGACATTGTACTGTACATAATCCGGAATGGCTCCGAAACGGGATTTCGCCTCATCCAATGCCCAGAATATGTAGTTCTTGAGGCAGTCAATGTACCATTCTCTGTGCGATTTGGAACCGTTCAAGGCAGAATTCATGGATGTACGGGCACGATACAGGTAGCGCCCCTGTGGGACAATGCCATATTGGGGATTCTCTAAAAGTAGTTCCATGATCGCCTTGGAATCTTCTGCATAACGAAGAGAGGTATCGAATGTATGATCGTTCAGAGCTTCTCTTTTGAAAAAAGCAGATGCTGATGACATCTGTACATAAGAATAATGCGTGGTCAGATCAATGACCTGCGCTTTGTCGGAAGCATATTTGTAATTCAGGCGATGTGGTTCGTTTTTTTGTTCGAAGTAAAAAATAGGAACAGAAACAAGATCCACCTCTTTATCATGCTCAATAAAAAAGTCATAGACGGAAGAAAGTGTATCAGGAGTCAGTTTATCGTCAGAATCCATGAAATTAACGTATCTTCCACGGGCCACAGCGATACCTGCATTTCGTGCGCTGGCAACGCCACCGTTGGGTTTGTGTATTACGACGATGTTTTCCGGATATTTATGCTGATATTCATCACAGATAGCTCCGGAAGCATCGGTAGATCCGTCATCGACAAGAATAAGCTCTACGGATTCGAGAAAACCTATATCCTGTGAAAGGATACTGTCAATTGCCTCGGAAAGGTAGGCCTCTACATTATAAACGGCTGTTACAATGGAAAATTTAAAAAGGTAATTGGTATTTGTCGGTTTCAACACAATCTTCTCCTTCATTTCATAATAAAATTATCCTATCACAAAATTGCTGTCCGGTGTAAAAATTATGGGTTTGTGACAGAAAATTAATATTTGGGGCAGCTATTCGACAGAGGATTGAAAAAATATCATGGAAAATGATTGCAATTAAATAGTAAACAAAGTATGCTATAAATATTGAAAAAACGAAATGGTGTATGAGATTAGAACTATGAAAAAAATTACGGTAATTATTTCTGCAGGTGATACAGATAAATATATGGAAGAAACGCTGGATTCACTTTCAGCGCAGTCAATCGTAAATGATATCGAGATAATCGATCAGACAAAGCCCGGCCAGATAACACGCGGGGATGAAGTATTAAATAAAGCAGAGGGGAAATATCTGTATTTTATGAATAGTGGGGATTTGCTCACTTCATTTGCTTTGGAAGAGTTGTGGAATATATGTGAGACGAAACATCTGGATATTCTGCTGTTTTCCGGGGCAGTTTTTTATGAAAATACAAAACTCGCGAAACGATATAAAAATCTTTCAGATGAATTTTACAGATGCGGCTCTTACGCGCAGGTAATAACAGGGAAAGAAATGCGAAATCAGCTGAAAAAGAATAAGGATATATTACCGCCCGTATCCATGCAGATTTTGAAAAAAGATTTACTTATCGGGGAAAAAACGGACTTTCATAATAAAATAGATACAGATAGATGCTTTGTAAAACGTATTCTGTTGAAGGCTGAAAGAGTTTTTTGCGTAAATGATATTTATCTTTATAAGAGAATAACAGAACCATCCGGTGTGGGCAAAATGCTGCAGGTATTAACGACACCGGGGTATTTGGTGAAAAAGATATTCAGGTATATGAGAAAAAACGGAATAAAATGTACAGGCATAGCAATCATTCGAAAGCTTCGTGCAAGATAATGACAGATCAGGAGGAATGGAAGATGGCAAAAGTATCCATACTAATGCCGGCATGCAATGTTGAAAAATTTTTAAAAGAATGCATGGACAGTGTAGTAAATCAGACTTTAAAGGACATAGAGATTATTTGTATAGATGATGGATCCAGAGATTCAACAGGGAATATTCTGGATGAATATGCGCAGAAAGACAATCGTATCAAAGTGATCCATAAAGCGAATTCGGGGTACGGACATAGTATGAATGTTGGACTTCAAAATGCGACAGGAGAATATATAGGCATTATTGAAACGGATGATTTTGCAGATCTTAATATGTTTGATGAATTATATAAAGCAGCAAAAGAAAATCATGCAGATGTTGTGAAATCAAACTATTATTCTTATGTATCGCAGCCGGAACCTCAGAGCACATATTATGAAGTGCTAAAAGAATATGATCTGTATGATCAGGTGTTCAGACCGGTGGAACATCCGGAAATCTTTCGTGTGAGACCATGTATCTGGAGCGGGATTTATCGGAGAGAATGGCTGTTGGAAAATCATGTATCTTTTGCGGAAACACCGGGTGCTTCCTATCAGGATACAGGGTTTGCGTTTAAAGTATGGGCAAGTGCGGAAAGAGCATTGCTGGTTCGTGATGCCTACCTTCATTATCGCACAGATAATGCAAATTCATCGGTAAAAGCGGCTGCCAAAATATATTGTATCTGTGATGAATTTAAATCTATTGAAGAATTTCTTGAAAAACGACCGGAGCTAAAAGAAGAACTGGAGAAACCGGTTATATCTTTGAAATATATATCTTATCGGTGGAATCTGTTCAGACTTACAATGGAATTCAAATATGCTTTTTTGGAGAGGATGCATAAAGAACTTTCAGAGGCGAAGAACAGGGGACTTTTTGACAAAAAATATTTTACGGAAAAAGAATGGACAGATATCAATCGATTAGTAGATGATATGGATGCTTTTTTTGATGAAACATTTCGAAAAGAACTACTCAGGTTTGGAAGCGAAGCAGAACTGGCGAAGGCATTGAAAAAAAGCGAAAACAAGGTGACAAAGCTTCAGAAAAAAATAGATGACATGGAAAATTCTTCATCTTTAAAAATTGGAAGAGCAATTACCTTTGTTCCGCGAAAGCTGAAAAAAATGTTGCATTAATCAAAGGGGAATAGATATGAGTAATGATATACCTGCGGTTTCGGTGATAATTCCGGTATACAATGCGGCAGAATTCTTAAAAGACGGATTAAACAGCCTGCTGAAGCAGACTCTGAGAGAGATTGAAATTATCTGTGTGGATGATGGGTCAACAGATGGATCACTGGTAATTCTGAAAGAATTCGAAAAAGCAGATGCCAGGATCAGAGTCATTCATCAGGAAAATCAGGGAGCAGGAGCAGCCAGAAATAATGGAATGGATGTTGCAAGAGGAAAATACCTGGCTTTTCTGGATGCAGATGATTTCTTTGAGAAAAATATGCTGAAAGCCGCATATGACAGAGCGGAAGAAACAGAGGCAGAAGTATGTGTGTTTAATGCAGACCTCTATGATCATACAGAGAAAGTATACAAAAAATGCACATGGGCATTTCGGAAGCAGTATTTTCCGGAAAAAGAGCCGTTTGCAGCAACTGATGAAAATGTAAGAAATAATATTTTTAGAATGTTTAATGGCTGGCCATGGGATAAATTATACCAGAGGGAGTATGTCAGGAGATTGGGAATCAAGTATCAGAATCTTCGAACAACAAATGATATGCTCTTTGTTTTTATTGCGCTTGCCTGTGCTTCCAGAATTTCTACAGTAGATGAGGTCTTGATCCATCAGAGAGTCAATGTCAGAACATCTCTGTCGCGTACAAGAGAGAAATCATGGGATTGTTTCTATATTGCGCTTTTGGCTATGCAAAAGGAGCTAAAAGACAGAGGTTTATACGATACCTTAGAAAGGGCATTTGTTAATTGGGCGCTTAATTTTTCACTGTGGCAGTTAAACACAATGACAGGAAGTGCATATGAAAAGACATACAGACTGCTTAAAAGAAAAGGTTTTGACCGTCTTGATATCAGCCGTCATAACAGAAGATATTTTTACAGCAACAAAGAATATGATAAATTCCTGAAAATCTATACAACACCTTATGAGAAGAGTTCTGGTTATCAAAGGGTAAAATAATTTATTGTCAGAGATAAACAGAAACCTCAGATTACAGAAGTCCATTTTTCTCTGTAATATAATAAGAACCAGAATACGTGCATAAATTGACAATACAGCAGATAAGAGGAAAGAGATTATGGCAGACAAATTTAAGCTCAGCAGAAAAGCAAAGAAAATCATATTGGGCGCATGTATCGGAGGTGTGGTTGTTCTTACGGCGGGGCTTTTTACTTACATACATATTGCAGATACCAATACACTTGGAAGAAAAATATCTATTTACGGGATGGATGTTTCCACGCTGACGGCGGATAAGGCAGAACAGAAGCTTCTGGATGCTTTTCGCAGCCGTAAGGTACAGTTCAAAGAAGGTGGCTCGGATGTCTATCAGACAACGGTGAGTGAACTTGGATATGATCTGGATGAGTCAGCACTTAAAAGTGAGCTTACAGAATTGCAGACAATGCGGGAAGCAAACAGAAAGATCTTTGCCACGCAGGAAGATTACAAGATCGCATATCAGATCCAGAAGAATGAAGAACAGGAAAAGAAAGCTCTTGCGTCTTCTAATTTTGGAGGTAAAGAGCGTACGGCATCCGTGGATGCAGCGGTTCAGTATGACGAACAGCAGAAGCAGTTTGTTCTGGTCAATGATGTGCAGGGAAATAAAATTGATGAGACCAGACTTGAAAGCTATGTAGATCAGATGCTGGATGATAATTTTCGGCTGAAGCTTCTTGGTGGGGATATTCAGATCACATTGGATACAAATGTTTATCAGCAGCCGTCTGTAACGGTTTCTGATGAAATGCAGAATAAAGTTACAGGACTGAATGATCAGTTGAATAAATATCGCAGTACTACAGTTACATATACATTGGGAAGTACGACGGAAGTAATTGATGCAGGAACAATCGAGACATGGCTGCAGATTACAGATGACAGCCTGAATATTGATCAGGAAGCAGTGAAATCTTATGTACAGAATCTTGCAGCGAAGTATAATACCATCTATGTTCCACGTACATTCCACACATCCTATGGAAATGATGTCACGGTATCCGATAATGAATATGGATTTCAGATCGATCAGGATGGAGAAGTGCAGCAGTTGCTGACAGATCTTGCGAGTGGTACTGCAGTTACACGAGATCCGGTATACAGCATCAGTGGCATGCAGCGTAACGGTGCAGATGATCTGAACGGAAGCTATATAGAAGTAAGTCTGGATAACCAGCATCTGTGGCTGTACAAAGATGGAGCACTTGTGACAGAAACAGATATCGTCAGTGGAGCACCAAAAGCCGGCAGGGAGACATACAGAGGAGCATGGCCGATTGCCTACAAGGCAAGTCCATATAACCTGAGCAGTCAGGAATATGGATACAACGTAAAAGTAAATTACTGGATGCCATTTGTATATGGGCAGGGGCTTCATGATGCATCCTGGCAGTCTTCTTTCGGAGGAAACCGATATAAAAGTGGCGCCGGTAGTCATGGCTGTATCAACCTTCCGACAGATCAGGCAGCACTGATCTATAATACGATTGACGGTGGATATCCGATCATTATTTATTAAAAAGATACATAAAATGCAAAAGACCAGTCCGAAAGTGGGCTGGTTTTTTTTGTGCAGAAATATTTAAAAAGGTATTCCGGATAAATGAGGAATGTAAGATTAATTAAAAGGTGTTTCATTGACATTTTTTTGGCAAAATAATATAATAAAATGGCATATGTGAAGGAGGAAGTTATGGCACATAAAACAGGACTGGAAGATTATTATGTAATTAAAAATCAAAAGAAACTTCATTTCGGCTATACGACCGGATCCTGTGCGGCGGGAGCTGCAAAAGGTGCCACGGAAATGCTTCTCGGAGGTCAGAAACAGAACGAGACAGATCTTATGACACCAAAGGGAATTCTTCTCCATCTGGAATTGCATGACGTCTGTATGGAAAAAGATACAGTGATCTGCGCAGTACGTAAAGATGCGGGGGATGATCCGGATACGACGAATGGAATTCTGGTCTATGCCAGAGTGGAAAAATGTCCGAAATCCTCTGAGATTACGGTCGATGGAGGGAAAGGTGTCGGAAGAGTGACGCGTCCGGGACTTTCACAGAAAGTGGGAGAAGCAGCAATCAATCCTGTGCCAAAGGCCATGATCCTGAAAGCAGTGGAGGATGCAGCAGATCGATACCACTATGAGGGTGGCCTGAAAGTAACGATTTCTGTTCCAGAAGGTGAACAGATCGCGAAAAAGACTTTTAATCCCCGTCTGGGAATCCAGGGTGGCATCTCTATTCTTGGAACGTCCGGTATCGTAGAACCTATGAGTGAGAAAGCCTTGATTCAGAGTATTCAGGTAGAAATGAAACAGCATTTTTCACAGGGGGAACAGTATCTGATCGTGACTCCGGGAAATTATGGGGCAGATTACCTCAGGGAGCATATGAATCTTCCTTTTGAAAAAAACATCAAGTGCAGTAATTATGTAGGTGAAACCATTGATATGGCAGTGAACATGGGAGTAAAGGGGATTCTTTTTATTTCGCATATTGGCAAATTTGTCAAAGTTGCTGCCGGAATCATGAATACACATTCACACAGCGCAGACGGACGTATGGAGGTTCTGTGTGCGGCAGCAATACGCTCCGGAGCAGATCTGGAATGTGCCAGAGAGATTCTGGCATGCAACACGACGGATGAGGCCCTGCATGTGCTTGATCGTTATCATATTTTACAGAAAGCGATGGAGGATGTGACCCGACATATCCAGTTTTATCTGGATCATCGTTCTTATCAGCAGATCCTTCTGGGTGCGGTGATCTTTTCCAATGAATTTGGATATCTTGGCCAGACAGAGCATGCAGAAGAACTGATCCGTAAAATAAATTCAGCTGAGAGTAAATGACAAATTAAACAATTATATATAAAAAAAGGAGAATAAAAACATGGTTCATTTTGTTGGAGCAGGACCGGGATCACCGGATCTTATCACAGTCAGAGGTAAACAGTATCTGGAGGAGGCGGATGTGATCATCTATGCAGGTTCGCTGGTAAATCCGCAGCTGCTGGAATACAGCAAGGATGTTTGTACGATTCATAACAGTGCGAAGATGACACTGGAAGAAGTCATCTCCGTTATGGAGAGAGCAGAAGCAGAAGGGAAGATGACTGTGCGTCTTCATACAGGCGATCCTTGTATTTACGGTGCAATCCGTGAGCAGATGGATATTCTGGATGAGAAGGGAATTATGTATGACTATTGTCCTGGTGTCAGTGCGTTCTGCGGTGCGGCAAGTGCCCTGAATCTGGAATATACTCTGCCGGATATCTCACAGAGTGTGATCATCACAAGAATGGAAGGCCGTACACCGGTTCCATCCAAAGAAAGTATTCAGTCATTTGCAGCTCATCAGGCAACGATGGTCGTTTTCTTAAGCACCGGTATGCTGGAAGAACTCAGCCGCAGACTGATCGAAGGCGGATATACAGCTGATACGCCGGCGGCAATTGTATACAAAGCAACCTGGCCGGATGAGAAGAAATTTGTCTGCACAGTAGGCACGCTTGCACAGACTGCTGCAGAAAACAATATCACAAAGACTGCACTGATGATCATCGGGGATTCTGTAAAAGCAGCTCACTATGATCGCTCAAAACTGTATGATCCGGGATTCACTACCGAATTCCGTGAAGCAACAGAGTGAGAACGCGCAGTAAATAATCCGATCTAAATGGAGAATTAAATAATGCGTATTTCAATCATCTGTTTCAGTCTTACAGGATATATGACTGCGGAAGACCTGCAAAAAGACCTTCAGGGCAAAGGTTATACGGCAGAAATTTATAAGAAAAGTAAATATCTCGATGATTCGATTGCGGAAAGTACAGGAATCTGGGCAGGCCACCATTTTGAGACAGATGATGCGATCATTTTTGTCGGAGCCTGTGGAATCGCGGTGCGCAGTATTGCACCTTACGTAGCAAGTAAGAAGTCTGATCCGGCGGTACTGGTGATCGATGAATGTGGAAAGTTTGTGATATCTCTGTTATCAGGACATCTTGGCGGTGCGAATGAACTGACTCTGGAAGTTGCGGAGCTTCTGGGTGCAGTTCCAGTCGTAACGACAGCGACAGATCTTCATCATCGCTTTGCAGTGGATGTCTTTGCAAAAAAGAATTGCTGTGGAATTCAGAATATGAAAGCGGCAAAGGAGGTTTCGGCAGCCTTGCTTGCGGGAGAACCTGTCGGATTTTACAGTGAATTTCCATGGACAGGAAAGTTGCCGGAAGGCCTGGAAGAGTCTTCGGAAGACACACAGGATAAACCGGAGATTGGAATTGCAGTAACCATTCATCAAACCTGTAAGCCGTTTACATCCACGGTGCAGATCATTCCCAGGGTGGTGACACTGGGAATGGGCTGCCGCAGGAATAAAGAAGCAGATGTAATTGAAAAAGAAGCTAGTGTCTGTCTGGCGGACGCGGATATATACAGCCAGGCAGTAGAGAAGCTGACAAGCATTTCCATCAAAAAAGACGAAGTGGGGCTTCAAAAACTTGCAGAAGACTGGAGAATCCCGTTTATCACATTTGAGGAAGAAGAGCTGAGTCATGCAGAGGGGGAATTTACCCCTTCCGAATTTGTAAAAAAGATCACAGGCGTGAATAATGTCTGTGAACGAAGTGCAGTCCTGGGTGCGGAGCAGGGCCGCCTGATCAAAAATAAGACAGGGAGAAATGGCGTGACAACCGCGCTTGCACTCCGGAACTGGGAGGTTCATTTTGAATAAAATATATGTAGTTGGAATCGGACCGGGAGGCTGTGATCAGATGACCGGTATTGCAATGAATGCTTTGAAAGACAGTGATACGATCATTGGATATACGGTATATGTGGATCTTGTCAAAGATACATTTCCAGATAAAGAATATCTGACCACACCAATGAAAAAAGAAGTGGACAGATGTGTGCTGGCTTTTGAAGAGGCTATGAAAGGCAAAAGGGTTTCCATGATCTGCAGCGGTGATGCCGGAGTCTATGGTATGGCCGGACTGATGTATGAAGTAGGAGAAAAATATCCGGAAGTAGAACTGGAGATCGTTCCGGGAGTAACAGCCGCACTTGGCGGAGCGGCAGTCCTTGGTGCACCGCTGATCCATGATTTCTGCCTGATCAGCTTAAGTGACCTTCTGACTCCATGGGAAAAGATTGAAGCAAGACTTCTTGGTGCATCTCAGGCGGATTTTGTAATCTGTCTCTATAACCCCTCCAGTAAAAAACGCCATGATTATTTACAGAAAGCCTGCGATCTGATGATGCAGTACAAATCTCCGGAAACAGTTTGCGGAACAGTATGCAATATCGGAAGAGAAGGGGAAGAATATCAGGTTATGACATTGAAAGAACTTCGAGATAGACAGGTTGATATGTTCACCACAGTATTTATCGGAAATTCCCAGACAAAAGAAATAAATGGCAAAATGGTAACTCCAAGAGGATATCGGAATGTATAAAGCAATTGTTTTTGCTGGTACTACAGAAGGCTATGAAATCAGCCGGTTTCTGAGTGAAAATAAAGTATCTGTACTTGCCTGTGTCGCGACGGAATATGGATCCAGATCTCTTGAAGAAAATGAATTTTTATCGATTCGTGCAGAACGCCTTGACAAAGAACAGATGCAGGAGCTTTTTGCAGCAGAAAGACCGGAACTGGTTTTGGATGCAACACATCCATATGCGGCAGAAGTGACAGTAAATATCCGTGAGGCCTGTGAAAACACAGCCGTTTCTTATGTGAGAGTCCTTCGTGAAGGAGGCGTTCACAAAGATGCAGTTTATGTAGAAAATACAGAGGCAGCAGTAGATTATCTGAAACATGTATCGGGAAATGTTCTGCTTACGACGGGCAGTAAGGAACTTTCTGCTTATACAGAAATTCCGGGTTATCAGGAAAGAATGTTTGCAAGAGTCCTTTCCATTCAGAATGTGATCGAAAACTGTCGCATGCTGGGATTCGAGGGCAAAAATCTGATTGCCATGCAGGGTCCTTTTTCGAAAGAATTGAATGCTGCCATGCTGCGTCAGTATGACTGCAGATATCTTGTAACAAAAGATTCCGGAAAAGCAGGCGGATTTGAAGAAAAGATTCAGGCTGCCACAGAATGTGGCGCAATTCCTGTGATCATTGGCCGTCCGGTGCAGGAAAAGGGAATTTCTGTAAAAGAATGCAAACGTATGCTGCCAGAGAAATTTGGATTCCAGCCGACACCACATGTAGTTCTCCTGGGAATTGGAATGGGAAGCAAGGAAACATTGACGATTCAGGGCAATGAGGCAGTGGAACAGGCGGATCTGATCATAGGCGCCAGAAGGATGGCAGATGCAGTGGCACTTCCGGGACAGGATGTCTTTTATGAATACAGAAGTGCTGAGATTGCAGAGTATATTAAGAAACATCCGGAATATGAAAAAGTTGTGATCGCACTATCCGGTGATGTCGGTTTTTACAGTGGGGCAAAAGGACTTTTGAAAGCTTTGGACGGAAATGCCGAAATCATCTGCGGTATATCCTCTGTTGTTTATTTTATGTCAAAAATTGGTCTTTCATGGGATGATGCAAAGATTGTCAGTGCACATGGAAGAGTATGCAATCTGGTATCCCTGATTCGGACAAATCAGAAGGTTTTTGCAATTCTTGGCACTTCAGATGGAACCGCACATCTTGCACAGAAACTGACGGATTATGGAATAGGTGAAGTGCAGCTTTATGTCGGGGAGAATCTGTCTTATGAGGATGAGAAAATATTTGTAAAACAGGCGAGGGAACTTACAGATTACAGAGGAGATGCCTTGAGTGTGATCTGTGCCTGGAATCCGGATGCAAAAACAGCATTGACCACACATGGACTTCCAGATGATGCATTTACCCGTGGAAAAGCACCGATGACCAAGACAGAGGTACGAACAGTTTCGCTGGCAAAGTTATGTCTTAAAGAGGATTCGGTCTGCTATGATATCGGGGCCGGAACTGGTTCTGTATCTGTGGAGATGGGACTTCGTGCAAGTCAGGGAAGCGTATATTCCATTGAGAAAAAAGAGGATGCACTTGTGCTTCTCGAGGAAAATAAAAAGAAATTTGCGTTAGATCATATGAGGATCATAGCAGGAACGGCCCCTGAAGCAATGGAAGAACTTCCGGCTCCTACCCATGCTTTTATTGGTGGATCTTCCGGAAATATGAAAGAAATTGTGGAACTTCTTCTTGAAAAAAATCCACAGGTTCGTATGGTCATAAATTGTATTACACTTGAAACGGTCGGAGAAACTTTGTCCTGCATAAAGGAAATGCAGACAGAACGCAGCGAGTGGAAGTGGGAGAGTGAAGTTGTGCAGCTTGGTGTGTCCAGATCCAAAGAAATCGGTAGATATCATATGATGATGGGAGAAAATCCTATTTATATTATTACCATACAGGCGCATAAAAAGGAGAATTTTGTATGAAAGCGGCAAGAATTCTCCTGGCAGCAGGAGCCAGTGGAAGCGGAAAAACGCTGATCACATGTGGACTTTTGCAGGCACTGGTGAATCGTGGTCTGAAAACAGCATCTTTTAAATGTGGGCCGGACTATATTGATCCGATGTTCCATAGTCGTGTCATAGGCGCAAAATCAAGAAATCTGGATACCTTTTTTACAGACAGTGAAACTACAAAATATCTCTTCTGTGAAAATGCGGTGGACTGTGATATTTCTGTTATGGAAGGAGTAATGGGATTTTATGACGGTGTTGCAGGGACAACAACGAAAGCAAGTGCTTACGATCTGGCGTCTGTTACAGATACGCCTGTGATTCTGATCGTAAACAGCAGAGGTATGAGTGTTTCTCTTGCAGCATATGTGAAAGGCTTTATGGAATACAGGAAGGACAGTCATATACAGGGTGTGATCTTTAATCAGATGTCACCAATGCTCTATCCAAGAATGAAAGAACTTCTGGAGAAAGAGCTGAATATAAAAGTTCTTGGATATGTTCCCAAAATGGATGATTGTGTGATCGAGAGCCGGCATCTGGGGTTAGTGCTTCCGGATGAGATCCCTGAGTTAAAAGAAAACCTTCACCGACTGGCTGAGGTTCTGGAAAAAACTCTGGATATTGATGCAATCCTGCAGCTTGCAGAAAGTGCACGAGAATTATCTGCGAAAGAACCTCGGATAGATTTCTGTCTGAAACATCCCCTTCGGATTGGTGTGGCGGACGATGAAGCATTTTGCTTTTTCTATGAAGATAATTTCCGGCTTTTGCGAAAGATGGGGGCAGAGCTTGTACACTTTTCTCCGATCAGAGATAAGAAATTACCGGCTGGACTGGATGGATTGCTTTTATATGGAGGTTATCCGGAATTAAATGGAAAAGAACTGGAAAAAAATACATCTATGAGAGAAGAAATACAAAAAGCACTTAGCGGTGGTATGCCATGTATGGCAGAATGCGGAGGCTTTATGTATCTTCATGAAGAAATGGAAGCAATGGATAAAAAATTTTACCACATGGCAGGCGTGCTTCCGGGCAGGGCATATCGTACACCACGTCTGAATCGCTTTGGCTATGTGACATTAATACAGAATCATTCAGTTTTGGGATGTGAGACATTAGGAGAGATCCCTGCTCATGAATTTCATTATTTTGATTCTGAAAACTGTGGGAAAGCATTTCATGCAGCAAAACCGGAAAGTATGAGAAACTGGGAGTGTATTCATGGCACAGAAACTATGCTGGCTGGATTTCCACATCTTTATTATTATGGAAATCCAAAAGTTGCAGAGGCTTTTCTTAAAGAATGCATGAAATACCACAGCAGATGGGGAGAGTGACAGAGTTGATATATACATACCATACAATTGCCCTGGCAGCAGGGTTTATCTTAGATTTGATATTTGGAGATCCCAGATGGTTGTACCATCCGGTGTGCCTGATCGGGAAGCTGATCTCCAGTTTTGAGAAGGAAATCAGAAGAGTATTTCCCAAAACAGAAAAAGGTGAACTGGCTGGAGGACTGGTTGAAGTAATACTGATCTGTGTCATTACATTACTGGTTCCGGCATTTGTTTTGTATTTTCTGTATATTCATCTTCCGGTCTTGGGTGTGCTTTTGGAAACCTTTTGGTGCTATCAGCTGCTTGCTACCAGATCATTGCGTGATGAGAGCATGAAGGTTTATGATGCACTCAAAAAGGGAACAATTGAGGATGCACGTCATGCGGTTTCTATGATCGTGGGACGTGATACGGCGGAGCTGACGGAAGAGGGTGTGACCAAAGCAGCGGTGGAGACTGTGGCAGAAAATACTTCTGATGGTGTGATCGCACCGATGATCTATATGGCAATCGGTGGTGTACCTTTAATGTTTTTGTATAAGGGAATCAATACCATGGATTCCATGCTCGGGTATAAAAATGATAAATATCTGTATTTTGGAAGATGTGCGGCGAAACTGGATGATGCAGCCAATTATCTTCCATCCAGAATTTCCGGCTGGCTGATGGTTGCCGGAGCTTTTGTGATCGGACTTGACAGCAGAAACGCATCCCGTATTTTCAAAAGGGACAGCAGAAATCATGCGAGTCCGAATTCGGCACAGACAGAAGCTGTAATGGCTGGTGCACTGGATGTACAGCTCGCGGGAAATGCATATTATTTTGGAAAATTATATGAGAAACCTACAATTGGAGACGCGATTCGGGAAATAGAGACAGAAGATATTCGTTATGCGAACCGCCTGATGTATGCAACGGCGATTCTGGGCGTGATCATCTGTGTTTCGTTCCGCGTAGTGTTTCTGTAACGGGACACAAAAAGGAGAAAAAGAATGACGAAGCACGTACATGGCGGTAATATCTATACTTATAAGAACTGTCTGGATTTTTCGGCAAACTGTAATCCACTGGGAACGCCGGAAAGTGTAAAGCAGGCGGTACGTGACAGTCTTGAATATATGAAAGATTATCCGCAGGTCGGATATGCACCTTTGAAAAAAGCAATTGCCGAATATGAAGGTGTGGCATCCGAATCTGTGATCTGTGGAAATGGAGCGGCGGAACTGGTATTTTCTCTGTGTCAGGCAGTAAAACCGAAGAAAGCACTGATTCCGGTTCCTACTTTTGCAGAATATGAGCAGGCGCTTACGAGCTGTGGCTGTGAGGTAGAACATGTACTTCTCAGAGAAGAAGAGGGATTCAGTCTGCAGGACAGTTTTATCAACTGGCTGCACAGAGACCTTGATATGGTATTTCTCTGCAATCCGAATAATCCAACGGGAATTTCGATAGATAGAGAATTCCTTTTCCGGGTTTTACGTGTGTGCAGAGAAATGGATATCCTTCTGGTTGTAGATGAATGTTTTCTTGATTTTATGGAGGAACCGGGCAGATACACACTGAAAGCACAGTTATCCAGATATCACAATCTGTTTCTTTTGAAGGCATTTACCAAGCGTTACGCGATGGCGGGAATCCGACTGGGATATGGTATTACTGAGAATACGGAACTTCTTGATGCGATGACGCAGGTGACACAGCCATGGAACATTTCTGTTATGGCACAGGCGGCAGGTATTGCTGCGCTGAAAGAAACTGCATATGTGGAAGAGGGGCGACAGATGGTATTCCGGGAAGCAAAATATCTCAAAGAAGAACTGCAGCGTCTTGGCATGGAAGTCTTTCCGTCAGAAGCGAATTATATTTTCTTCCATGGACCGGAAAATTTATTTGAAATATGTGTGGAACAGGGGGTTCTGATCCGTGACTGCAGCAATTACTCTGGTTTGCGAAAGGGATATTACCGTGTGGCCGTCCGAACACATGAGGAAAATCAGGAATTGATTCGTGCAATGCGGGATGGCACTACAAAAGCGGCAGTGGCACATGCAGAGGTACTGAAAGAAGAGGAACAGGCATAAGTCTGATACGAAAGGGAACAGATATGGCAAAGACGATCATGATACAGGGAACCATGTCCAATGCAGGAAAGAGTCTTCTTGCTGCCGGACTTTGCAGGATATTTCATCAGGATGGATACCGTGTGGCACCATTCAAATCGCAGAATATGGCACTGAACTCTTTTATAACCAGTGAAGGCCTTGAAATGGGCAGAGCACAGGTTATGCAGGCAGAAGCGGCAGGTATAGAACCATCGGTTCTGATGAATCCGATTCTTCTGAAACCGACAAATGATGTTGGCTCTCAGGTCATTGTAAATGGGGAAGTCCTTGGTACCATGAGTGCCAGAGACTATTTCAAATATAAGAAAAAACTGGTGCCTGACATTATGAAGGCATTTCATAAGCTGGCAGAAGAAAATGATATCATTGTGATTGAGGGGGCTGGAAGCCCGGCGGAAATCAATCTGAAGAGCGAAGATATTGTTAATATGGGAATGGCAAAGATGGCGAAAGCGCCGGTGCTTCTTGCCGGTGATATCGATCGTGGCGGTGTGTTTGCACAGCTGTATGGAACGGTGGAACTTCTGGAAGAAGATGAGAGAAAAATGATCAAGGGTCTGATCATCAATAAATTCCGAGGTGACAAATCAATTCTGGATCCGGGTGTGGCAATGCTGGAAGAGAAATGTAAGATTCCGGTCGTTGGTGTTGCACCATATATGAACATTCAGCTAGAAGATGAAGACAGTCTGACAGAACGCTTTGACCGTCATCAGGAAGTTGGAGTGATCGATATGGCGGTTATTCGTGTACCACGTATTTCCAACTTTACAGACTTTAATCCGTTTGAAAGTATTCCGGGGGTTTCGCTGCGTTATGTACAGCATCCGTCAGATTTGAAGCAGCCGGATGTGATCTTTCTTCCGGGAACCAAGAATACGATGGATGATCTGAAATGGCTGCGTGAAAGTGGCATGGAAGCACTGATCCTTAAGGCAGCGGCATCCGGTACACTGATCTTTGGTATCTGTGGCGGCTATCAGATGCTGGGAGAAAATTTAAGTGATCCACATGGTGTGGAAGCAGGCGGTACGATGCGTGGAATTGGTCTTCTTCCGGTAGATACCGTGTTTGCAGAACATAAGACACGTACGCAGGTCTGCGGAAAATTCCTGGAGCTGGATGAAGAGTTTGCACCTCTTAAAAACGTAGAATTTACAGGATATGAGATTCATATGGGTGAGAGTACCTGGAAAAATGGGGCTGTAGCAAGTACTTCTACATGTGATACTGTGACAGGGACAGAGAAGACAGAAGGAACATTTTATCACAATGTATGCGGAACTTATGTTCATGGCATTTTTGATAAAGAAGAGGTTGCACTTGGTCTTGTTCGTGCAGTAGGCATAAGAAAAGGTATTGATGTGTCAGAGATGGAAGGCGTGGATTTTGCTGCATTCAAAGAAACACAGTATGATATCCTGGCATCGGAACTTCGGAAACATCTGGATATGAAGAAAATCTATGAGATCCTTGAGCAAGGTGTGGAGGATATTCTGGAAGAAAGTGAAGCAGAAGGAGAAGCAGAGAAATGAAAGTAGAGCTTGAAAATGTAAAACCAATGGAGATTGAAAAAAGAAGTTTTGAGATTATTACAGAGGAACTTGGTGATAAACAGCTGCTTCCCGGAACAGAACTTATTGTCAAACGTTGTATTCATACAAGCGCAGATTTTGATTATGCGGATAACCTCTGTTTTTCGCCGGATGTAGTAGAGCGTGCAATGAAAGCAATCAAAGAGGGCGCCTGCATTGTTACGGATACGCAGATGGCAAAGGCGGGAATCAATAAACGTGCACTGGCCCGTTATGGTGGAGAAGTCTATTGTTTCATGTCCGATGAGGATGTGGCAAAGATTGCAAAAGAGAATGGAACCACAAGGGCGACAGCAAGCATGGATAAAGCTGCTACTCTCGATAAAAAACTGATCTTTGCAATCGGAAACGCGCCGACTGCACTGGTGAGACTCTATGAACTGATCGAAGATGGAAAACTGAATCCGGAACTGATCATTGGAGTTCCGGTTGGATTTGTGAATGTTGTACAATCGAAAGAACTGATCATGGATTCGGGAGCACCTTATATAGTTGCGAGAGGACGTAAAGGCGGAAGTAATATTGCAGCCTGTATCTGTAACGCATTGCTTTATATGATCGATAATCGAAGAGATTAAATACTGACACCTGCCTGGATGATGAAATGCCGGACAGGTGTTTTGTGATTATTTATTAAGAAGTCGGGACAGAAGCTGACAGGCAGGGGCAAAATCGTCTGTCGTAATGGAAGAACAGGAGAGCAGAATGGTGATCGTAGCTGCATTTTCTTCAAGAATCAGAAGAGACATTCCATGCATGCGGGCTTCTTTTTTTAGCTCAAGACCTGTTCTGGTATAAGGAATGGTCAATGCCAGACTTGTTCCTGCAGCACCGGTCTGGATCGTGCAGTTGCTGCCGAATGTATTTCGCACCTCGTTTTCAAGAGCCTTCAGCTTCTGAGCATACAGCTTTTTTAATTTTTTAGTCTGTGAAGTCAGATGACCGTCACGGATAAACTGACAGAGTGCAATCTGTTCGGCTTTGGAAGCAGTCTGGCTGTAGCGTTCTGCAACAGCTGCATATTTTCTGGAAAGAGAAGGCGGCAAGACCATGAAGCTTAAGCGAATCGATGGAAGCAGCAGACGGGAAAAAGAACCAATATAGACAACGCCATGTCCTCCGGCAAGATTAAAGAGGGAAGGTGTTGGACGTTGAAAATAAACGAATTCATTCTCAAAATCGTCTTCGATGATCAGACTGCCTTTCGCTGCAGCGTAATGTACCAGTTCCATACGACGGCTGACGGGCATGATCTCTCCCCATTTCGTCATATGTGCAGGAGAAACATAGATTACGTCACAGTCTTTGTTGCGGTATTGAACTTCAAAACCATAATCAGAAAAAATAGTACTTCCCTGCACAAAAGAAGCGTTTGGAAAAGAAACGGTTTTTCGGTCATGGATCAGAGGACAAAGAAGATTCAGAATGCTCTGAACTCCGGCCCCGATCACAATATCGTCAGCAGAACAGTTGACGTTTCTTCGCTGACGGATGTAGTCAGCAAGTACCTGACGAAGATCGGCTTCACCCTGGGGTTCTCCATAGGAGAGAAGACGGTCACTCTGACGAAGTGCGCTTTTGATATAACGCTGCCAGAGGTCAAAACGGAAACTTTCATGATCGACACCGTTGGAAGCAAAGTCATATTGTATTGAAGGCAGATTCGCATGCCAGGAGGTAGTGGAGACTGGCTTTTGCTCTGCAATATTAGTTACATAATAGCCGCTTTGTGCACGGGCAACAATGTAGCCGTCTGCGGCCAATTGCAGATAGGCATTTTCAATAGTTGTACGGCTGAGCTTCAGTTCTGCAGAACATTTGCGAAGAGATGGCATGCGGCTTCCGGCAGGAATTCGCCGTTCCATGATCAGATTTTTGTAATGTTCATATACCTGAAGATACAGGCATTCTTTATTGGAATGAAAAGATAAACTCATAAACTGTCCTCTGAAAAATGAATAAAAGTGGTTATTTTTATAAATACACTTAGATGCTATTCTAAATCAGATAATGAGAAAATGCAAGACGAGGAGATAACAGATTGAAAAAGATCGCGGTATTAAATGATTTATCAGGAATGGGAAAATGTTCTCTTACTGCAGCAATTCCGGTGATTTCCGTTATGGGAATCCAGGCATGTCCGCTTCCGACAGCGGTATTAAGTGCGCAGACGGGTTTCCCTTCTTATTATTGTGATGATTATACGGATCGTATGGATGCGATTATGGAAGAGTGGAAGAAGATGGATTTTTATCCGGATGGAATCTATACAGGATTTTTGGCAGACGCACGTCAGGCCGATAAAGCAGTTGAATTTATTGAACAGTTTGCAAAAGAAGACACAAAGATACTTATAGATCCTGTTATGGGTGATAATGGAGAAGAGTACCCGATTTATACGGAGGCACTCTGTGAAAAAATGCGTTTTCTGGTCAGAAGAGCGACGGTGATAACACCAAATCTGACAGAAGCGCTATTGTTATTATATGGCGCACAGCGTGCACATGTATTGTGGAAGGAACTATCACTTATGGATGAGGAGAGATTGCTGAAATTCACAGAAAGTACAGGAAAGGAACTTTCAAAAGAGTTTGATACGGAAGTGGTTATTACAGGAATTGATCTTCCTGCGAGAGAGAATCATCAGGAGATGGGAAACCTGATCTGTAAAGATGGTGTTCAGACCTGGGTGAGTACGGTGAAAGAAGGTGGTAGCTACTCCGGAACTGGGGATCTGTTTGCATCGGTTTTAAGTGCCGGTATGGTGAAAGGAATGGATACAGTGGATTCTGTACGAAAAGCTGTGAAGTTTCTTTCAAAAGGCATCCACGATGCAGTACTTGAAGGCACCGACCGGAATGAAGGAATTTGTTTTGAAAGATATCTTTCTGAATTAGCTGCTGAAAATTAGAACTTTAGAATTACATTTATATAATTCACGAAAAGCTTCCTGATCTGTTCAGTCACAAGGCTTCGGAGTCCGGAAGTACTAAGATATAACCTGCCTGCAAAAAGCATTCGCAAAAATTGCTAACTCGCCGATGGCTCAGACAAGTGTTATTTTTGCTATCTACCTAAAAGATGGTAATTTCAGCAGTAAGTTCAGAGAAAGGACAGGTGAGGCGCCGCCAGCGAGGCCTCACCTGTCCTTTCTTCGGAATATTTACTGTGTGAATTCCCAGTTATCTTTTAAAGATTTTTTTTCTTATAGATAAACCATGATGCAATCGCTGTAAAAACGATCAGATATGTCATAAGTATCGCAATTCCCGACATTGCAAATCCCTCTCCTGCAGAGATGCTTCGGATCATATGACTTGTCTGGGAAAGCGGCAGTGCAGAGACAAATTTTCCAAGAAAACCAGGAAGCTTTTCTGTAGAGAAAAATGTATTGCACAGATATGCCATTGGCATGATGATGTAGTTCGAAAAACGCGGTACATCTGCATGGTTTTTGGCAAGGAATGAAACGACAACACCGATTGCAGAAAAAACAGCTCCATTCAGGAACATGACAAGGAAAGACCAGCCGTTAAAGATCAGTCCGGTGTCGATCGGCATTGTCAGAACCAGAATAACGCCACCTGCATAAAAACCACGAAGGCTTCCGCCGATGATCTGACCGGCAATAAACTGCCATAACGGTGTAGGAGAGATCAGTACCTGATCGAAAGCCTTCTCATAAAGTCGCTGCACATTCAGATTCTGTGCAATGGCATTAAAGCTTCCATTCATTGTCGTCAGTGAAACAACACCCGGGATCAGAAAGTTCAGATAAGGTTCTCCATGTGAGATTGTCTGGATTCCCATTCCAAATACGACCAGATACATCAGTGGGGCAATCATTGCCGCCAGCGTGATCTTATAGAAATCCCTTCGAAATTCGACCCATTTTTCCCATAAAATTGTAATAATTCCCATAATTAGCTCCTCCCTTATGACGGCATCAGATGTCGTCCGGCACGTTCAACAAACACATCTTCCAGCGTTGTTTCGCGTAGAGAAGCCTGTCCGGAAAGACCGGAGAGATAGGCAATTGCTTCTTCACGACTGTGAAAATAATGACTGTGAGTTTCGTCTCCGGCAAATTCATCAACGGTGTAATTTCCAAGACTGTCGATCAGTCCGGCCGGAGTATTGACTTCCTCCAGTTTACCGTGGTCCATCAGAGCTACACGGCTGCAGAGATTCTGGGCTTCCTCCATATAATGAGTAGTCAGAAGAATGGTCAGGTTTTTGCTGTTTAATTTGCGGAGCAGATTCCACATCTGACGACGGGAAAGCGCATCCATACCGGCGGTCGGTTCATCCAGAAGCAGGATCTCAGGATCTGTCAGGAGGGCCCGACATACCATCAGTTTCCGCTTCATGCCGCCGGAAAGCTTACGGACTGTTCGTTTACGAAACTTGATCAGATCACAGAACTCCAGAAGTTCTTCTGTACGACGTTTGATTTCTTTGCGTGGCATGAAATAAAGACGTCCCTGATATTCCATGATCTCGTCCATATTCATGTCCTGGCGCATGGAGTACTCCTGTGTGATTACACTGATCTTACGCTTGAGATCCGGTCGGTTTCGTGTCAGCTTCTGTCCATCGATCAGGATTTCTCCTTTAGTCGGAAGAAGAAGCGTAGAAAGAAGACTGATCGTCGTAGTCTTTCCGGCACCATTCGGTCCAAGAAGACCGAAGAATTCTCCGGTCTCAATTTTGAGATCCAGAGAATCCACAGCAGTAAAATTATCAAATGTTTTTGTCAGATTCTTTGTTTCGATCATTTGTGCTCCTTCGCAATGATCAGAGAATAGTAGCCGGCATCATCCGGAATTTCCTCCACTCCATGATAGATATGTTCCTCTGGCATGCCACAGTTTTCAACCATGAGGACATCACGGTCGCTTTTGGCGAGAATTTCCTTTACCTGATTCATTTTCTTTCCTGATTTCATCAGAATGTAGTTTCCGGATTCTGTCAGTTCACTGTCAAGACGATGGACAGCAGGAACGATATGAAGCTGTTCGTTCCATTCAGACAGAGAAATGTTCAGTCGTGCAGCTGCAGCACAGAAAGAAGTGATTCCGCTTACCAGCTCTGTGTGATATCCGTCTGCCTCTACGCGATGCTGCAGATAGGAAAAAGTAGAATATACACATGGATCACCAAGAGTCAGGAAAACAACATTTTTTCCCTGATCAAGACAGGCTTCCAGAGCTTTTGCGCCTTTTGCATGATTTTCTTCAAGTTCCTTTGCATCATGTGTCATCGGCATGTAGATTGGAAGAAGTTCTTTTTCTTCCAGCTCCGGAACTGCCTGTACTGCAATTTTATAGGCAACGGTTTCTTTAACGTCTGCACCAGGTACAGCGATGATCTCATTTTCACGGATCATGCGAACTGCCTTTAATGTCATTAATTCCGGATCCCCAGGTCCGACGCCAACTCCATATAATGTACCTTTCATTGATAAAACCTCCTGAATTTATTTTTGAAATGATCTTAAATTTACATTATGCTGTGAAGCCTCATTCACAGACATATCTTTTTAATTATACTAGAATTGTATAGTGTTTGCAATGTAGGATTTGCTGTGTTATCATAGTTTCTATAGATAAAATTTGGCAATGTTTAAAAAGAAAAAAATGGAGTAGAGAAATGAAAAGAAAACTTTCAAGTCTGATTGCTGCTGTATTTATCGGCATTGGAGCTTTTTCCTGCATCTGTCAGGCGGCAGGCATGGATATTGACAAAGAGGATGGAGAATATTCCATTCAGGTGGATCTTGAGGGCGGAAGCGGAAAGGCAAGTGTGACATCGCCGACAATTCTGACTGTGAAGGATGGTCAGGCTTACGCACAGATCCAGTGGAGCAGTTCAAATTATGATTATATGATCGTAGACGGAGAGAAATATCTTCCGACCAATGAAGAAGGTATGAATTCTGTTTTTGAGATTCCGGTGCTCAGTATGGATGAAGGAATGCCGGTGATCGCAGATACAACAGCAATGGGAGCACCTCACGAGATTGACTATACGCTGACCTTTTATTCGGATTCTATTGGTTCAAAGAGCCAGCTTCCACAGGAAGCAGCCAAGAGAGTCGTGGCAGTTGCCGTTGTGATCATTGTTGGTGGGGGAATCCTGAATTATTTTGTTAATAAAAGAAATCGCTGTTAGATATGTTGAATAGAATTGAAGAGAAGAAGGGCTGGTTTCAGTGAAACCAGTCCTTCATTACGTCAAAAATCTGAATGAGTTCCTCGTCGGAGATCACATAAGGAACCATGGAATACATATAGTTTAAGAAAGGTCTGCAGAAGACCCCGCGTTCATAGGCAAACTGCTGGAAACCTTCCAGGGTCTTTGGATCATGGACTTCGACGCAGGTACAGCCGCCCATGATACGGACTTCTTTGATGCGCGGGTCAGAGAAATTTTCCATTTCCTGACGGGAAATCTGTTCGATATGCCGGATCTTGCTCATATAATCGTCACGTTCAAAGATCTCGATTCCCTTAAGTGCAACGGCACAGGCAAGTGGATTTCCCATAAAGGTCGGACCGTGCATCAGGGCAAGGCGGTCATCGTCACTATAAAAAGCGTCAAAGACTTTGTGGTTTGCAACGGTGACAGCATGTCCGATATAACCGCCGGTCAGGGCTTTTCCGAGAACCAGGATGTCCGGAAGGACAAGGTCGGATACAAAGCGGTTTCCGGTACGTCCGAATCCTGTTGCAACCTCATCAAAAATCAGAAGCACATCATATTGATTGCACAGTTCTCTGGCACGTTTCAGGAAAGAAATATCATACATCCGCATGCCGCCGGCGCCCTGGAGCAGCGGCTCTACGATAAAGCAGTTCAGCCGGTCATGATACAGTTCAAATGCATCCTCAAGCGCCGGGATCTCTGTCGGGATATGAACGACGCCTTCTTTTTTGTCAAAAGCGAAATGATAATCTTCGTCATCTCCGACTTCCATTGCCTTGAAAGTGTCTCCGTGGTAGGCATGTTCCAGAGCCAGCACCAGAGGGCGTTTCCTTCCCTGATTGGTGTTGTACTGGAGTGCCATCTTAAGAGAGACTTCTACTGCGACACTTCCCGAGTCAGAAAAGAAGCAGTAGTCCAGATCACCCGGAAGAAATTCCTGAAGCTTATCAGAAAGTTTTTCTACCGGTTCATGGGTGAGACCGCCGAGCATTACATGGCAGAAACGGTCAGCCTGTTCTTTGATGGCGGCGGTCAGCTCCGGATGTTTGTAGCCGTGGATCATGCACCACCAGGAAGAAATTGAATCGATCAGCTTCTGGTCTTTGGTGTAGAGATGCACGCCTTCTGCATCCAGAATCCTGTAAGGTTCTTTCATTGTTTTCATCTGTTCATAAGGATACCATATCATCTGATCTTCACCTCGTCATAAAGTGCACTCAGCACATCTGCATCTGTTTCAAGTTCTGTGGCATTGTCCTGTACCTTCGCAAGCACAGGAAGCCCTGTCATATGTTCACACATAAAAATATTATCTTCTTCCATGATGTTCCCCGGATGGTAATGATTAAAAATGATGCCCTTAAGCGGAAGGTTGTGTGCCTTCATATATTCGAAAGTCAGGACAACACTGTTGATCGTGCCAAGACCGGCATTGGCGATAAGGATACTGGAAAGATTAAATTCCCGGATCACATCTTCAAGCTGGATCTTATGCTCATCAAAACAGAGAGGGCAGAGGATTCCGCCGCTTCCTTCCATGGTGATGTAGTCATAGTTCTCAGCGACTTTCGCAAAACCTTCGCGGACAACAGCGAGGTCAACAGGATTTCCTTCCACGCGGGATGCAAGGTGTGGTGACCAGGCATTTTCATATACATAAGGGCACATTTCGTCAAGCGGCTGTGAGATACCGGACATCTGTCGCACAAAAAGTGCATCGCCCGGGATCAGGCTTTCGTCTGACCGGCGGTCATTTCCGCTCATGGCTGCTTTGTAGTAAGCTGGATTTTTGCCTGCCTGTGCAAGTTTTTTTACGATTAATCCGGCAATAAAGGTTTTGCCGATATCTGTTCCGGTTCCGGTGAGAAAAATTGCTTTGCTCATTTTTATTTTACACTTCCTTCCAGTATTTAGGAGTTACGTCACGTCCCATGTCAGTGAGCATCTTGCGGTCGCTTCGGATCGTCGCACATGCAACGGTGGTCAGCATGTTTCCGGTGATGGAAGCGGAAGCTCCGGCTTTGAAAGCAGTTTCTCCGTCGTTGGTGAGAAGTGCGCGTCCGGCAGCGAGACGGATGTTTGCCTCCGGGTTGATATAGCGGAAGAAGGCGATCGTACGCAGGATATCCGGCTCAGAAAGTTCCGGTAGATGTTCCAGAGGTGTTCCTGGGATCGGCATCAGAGTATTGATCGGGATGGAATCGATGCCAAGTTCAGCAAGGCTGATCGCCATATCCAGACGGTCTTCCCAGGTCTCACCCATGCCGATGATACCGCCGGAGCAGGCACACATGCCTTCGGCTTTGACTTTTTTGAGGGTCTCGATCTTCATGTCGTAGGTGTGTGTGGTACAGATATTCGGGAAATTTCTACGGGAGGTTTCGATGTTGTGGTGGTAGCTGGTCACACCTGCCTCGTGAAGACGGTGAAGTTGTTCGGCAGAAATAAATCCCATGGAAGCGCAGAGGTCAATCTTGCATTCTCTGTGCATGGTCTCGTAAGCATGGATTGCCTGGTCGAATTCTTTTCCTGTCAGAGCTTTTCCGGCGGTGACGATGGAAAAACGGTCGACACCTTCGGACTCATTCATCTTACAGGCTTCAAGGATCTTTTCCTCCGGAAGAAAATTGTAAACTTCGCAGGAAGTGTGGTGGTGTGCGGACTGTGCACAGTATTTACAGTCTTCCGGACATCTGCCGCTGCGTCCGTTGATGATTGAGCAGAGGTCTACTTTGTCTCCGATACAGGCTTCTCGAATGTGGTCTGCACCTTCACATAATTCATCCAGATCGCAGGTGAGAAAGAAGGAAAGATCATCCTCTCTTGTGATCCTGCGTCCGTCAATAATTTCCTGGGCTAAAGTAAGTGGGTTCATTTTGCTGTCTCCTCCGTATGTAATAAAGTTGTATTGGAATCAGAAAGGTACTGGATCACGACCGGACGAACACGTCTGGCAATGATGGCCCCAAGGATGCTTAAAGCGATGTCACCAGGTACTGCAAGAAGGAAGCAGTAGAGGATGAGCGGCCAGATTCCGATTGGTGTGTCGATCACATAATTGCAGATCACATAGTAGTAGATCATGCCGCAGGCATAGACGATCATAAGTCCAGCCAGGTTTGCGAGCAGGTAGCGGAAGATCGTCTTTTTCTTCAGATGTTCTGCGATACGTCCTGTCACGTAAGTTCCGAGGCAGAATCCAATGATATAGCCAAAACTCGGCTTAAAGACATACCAGAGACCGCCGCCCTCAGAGAAGATCGGAAGCCCTGCAAGCCCCAGAAGCATGTAGGCAACGACAGAGATTGTTCCACGTTTAGAACCAAGCAGCAGCCCTGCAAGCATCGTAAACAGATACTGCAAAGTAAAAGGAACCACCGGCACCGGGATCTTGATAAAAGCCCCCGCCGCAATCAGCGCAGTAAAAAGACTGCAGTAGATTAAAGTTTTCGTCTTTGACATTTGTAAACCTCCAAAATCTTTATGGTTTACAATTTTAAAAGAAAGAAAAGATAATGTCAACTAAAAAAATAGAAAAGTTTACAATTGCATTTAGATTTAAAACAAGACCGTTTAATGCTGGGGACATGTGGGAGTGGTACTGATCTCTACGATTTTCTTCAGCACTTTTGGAATAGAAAACTGGAAAATCATTGCACGCATCTGGGCGGTCATTCCGGTACTTAATGGAATCGTATTTCTGACTTCCCCGATCTATTCCCTGCATGAAGAAGGAGAGAAAGGACTTTCTATTAAAGAACTCTGCTCCATGAAGATATTCTGGGTCGTTATGCTGATGATGACCTGTGCAGTCTGTGGATTTTCTGTTGGAATTATGTGGCCGGGAACATTCAGCATTGCATCGGCATCCATCAGAGGTGGAGGTACGGCAATGTTTGCATTGCTTGCTCTTGCAGGAGATCTTGGCTGCTCCGGTGGTCCGACACTTGCAGGTTTTGTATCCAGCAGTGTGGGGAATAATCTGAGAATGGGAATTCTTGCGGCAATCGTATTCCCGGTGCTTTTACTTATGGGAATTTAGATATGTAAAAAGAGTCAGGAGAACTGAATAAAAGAGAAGCGTACATTATAAATGAATATGGAAAAAGGTCTGGACCTTTGAGAATGATACAGTTCCATGCTGCGTAAACAGGCAGAGAAAAACTGTAAATATTCCCGATGGGTACAGACCTTTTTGCTTTATAGGACATTACTGCATAGATATATTATTTCATGGAATCAATGGCTTTTTGTGCATGCTCCACATACATCCTGCGTATTCCAGGATATTCACCCAGTCCTTTGATGATCGGACAGACTTCAAATCCGGCATTTTCAAACTGACATACCCAGGAATCCGGAGAATCACCAGCCATATCATTGTGTGCATGATCGCCTGCTACGATCATAAAAGGTGTTACATAGATTTTGGATGGCTGGAAAGATGTTACTTCTTTTACCAGATCATGGATGGTTGGATCAACTTCGACGGTTCCGATAAAAACATTGGCGTGGGCGGACTCTTTGAATTTCTGATCAAGTCCTGCATACACGGTGTTTACCTGATGGGTTGTTCCATGTCCCATGAATACAAGAGCTTCTGTTTCTTTCAGATCAGAAAATTCTGTTGTTACTGCGTTGATTGCCTGTGATTCATCTTTCGAATCTGCAAGAAGAGGAGTTCCAAATGCGATTTTGTCAAAAGATTCTTTATAAGAAAGAATTTCTTCTTTCATAATATTATTCTCGATACCGTCCAGGATATGGGTCGGCTGAACAACCACCTCCCGGATTCCGTCTGTGATCATTTGTTCAAGAGCTTCCTTTACAGTCGGAACCGTATAGTTATCTCTTTTTTTCAGAATTGAGATGATAAATTTACTGGTCCATGCACGATAGATCCGATGATCCTGAAAAGCGTTTCTAATGTCCTGTTCAATCTTCTCTATAGTGGCTTTTCGGGATGCTTCATAGCTGGTTCCGAAGCTCACGACCAGAATCGCTTTATCTGTCTGCTGATTCATAAAAAGTATTCTCCTAAGTATTTATTTTTCGCGTATAAATGAATTATACAATACCGCGAAAAAAAGTTCAAATTTTTTCCAAAAACCTATTGACATTTCGGGTAAAAAGGAATAACATACTAAACATATCAAAGAGGTATGTTAATAAAAAACAGACACGAATAAATAAGTAAAAAGAAAGGCGGTAAACACCATGGCAAACATTTATAAAGGAACACTTGGACTGATCGGAAACACTCCACTTGTAGAAGTAACAAATGTAGAGAAGGAACTTGGACTGGAAGCAACAATACTTGTGAAACTGGAATATTTCAATCCGGCAGGAAGTGTAAAAGACAGAATTGCAAAAGCAATGATCGAAGATGCAGAAGCCAGGGGACTTCTGAAAGAAGGAGCTGTAATCATTGAGCCTACATCTGGAAATACAGGTATTGGTCTTGCTTCTATCGCGGCAGCCAAAGGCTACAGAATCATTCTTACCATGCCAGAGACTATGAGCATTGAACGTAGAAACATCCTGAAAGCTTATGGTGCTGAACTGGTTCTGACAGAAGGTGCAAAAGGAATGAAGGGTGCTATCGCAAAAGCAGATGAACTTGCAAAAGAAATTCCAAACAGCTACATCCCGGGACAGTTTGTAAATCCGGCAAACCCGGCTGCACATAAAGCTACTACAGGTCCTGAGATTTGGAAGGATACAGACGGAAAGGTAGACATCTTCGTAGCTGGTGTCGGCACAGGCGGAACACTTACAGGAACAGGAGAATACCTGAAAGAGCAGAACCCGGATATTAAGATCGTAGCAGTAGAACCTGCAACTTCCCCGGTTCTTTCCGAAGGAAAAGGCGGCCCGCATAAGATTCAGGGTATCGGAGCAGGATTCGTTCCGGAAGTCCTGAACACACAGATTTATGACGAGATCATGCCAATCGACAATGAAGTATGCTTCACAACAGCAAAACTTCTTGCCAAGAAAGAAGGCGTTCTCGTAGGCATTTCCTCAGGAGCAGCTCTCTACGCAGCAATCGAACTTGCTAAACGTCCGGAAAACAAAGGAAAGACAATCGTAGCACTTCTTCCGGATACTGGTGACAGATATTACTCAACAGCGTTATTTACAGAATAAAGGAACACCAGGGTTAAAAACTGCAAAAGACGTTCGTGCTTGCACGATAAGGCTTTTGAGTTTGGAACCCGCCAAATATGAGAAAGTAGCGATTTACGATAGTAAATCAGCGGATTTCGAATATTTGCAGGAGTGTGGGAGTAGCTTGCTACGGAACACTCCGTGGTACATAATATAGCAACAAAAATTCAAAAAAACAGAAAAGAGGATCAAATTCATGGGTGAAAAAATCACAAGAGAAAACAGAAAATTCAAATTTGAAACACTTCAGCTTCACGTAGGACAGGAACAGCCGGATCCGGTTACTGACGCAAGAGCCGTTCCAATCTACCAGACTTCTTCTTATGTATTCCGTAACTGCGATCATGCAGCAGCTCGTTTCGGACTGGCAGATGCAGGTAACATCTATGGTCGTCTGACAAACCCGACAGAAGATGTTTTTGAAAAAAGAATTGCAGCTCTTGAAGGTGGTACAGCTGCACTTGCAGTAGCTTCCGGTGCAGCAGCAATTACATATACAATCGAAAACCTTGCACAGAATGGAGATCATATCGTAGCAGCAAAGAATATCTACGGTGGAACAACAAACCTTCTGGAGCATACACTTCCGGCATACGGAATCACAACAACATTTGTTGATATCTTCAATCTTGAAGAGGTAGAGAATGCAATCCAGGACAACACCAAAGCACTTTACATTGAGACTCTTGGAAATCCGAACTCTGACGTTGTTGACGTTGAGGCATGCGCTGAGATCGCACACAGACATCAGATTCCGCTTGTTGTAGATAATACATTTGCAACACCATACCTTGTAAGACCGATCGAATACGGTGCTGATATCGTTGTTCATTCTGCAACAAAATTCATCGGTGGACATGGAACAACAATCGGTGGTGTCATCGTAGAAGGTGGTAAATTTGACTGGGAAGCTTCCGGTAAGTTCCCGTCTCTGACAGAGCCAAACCCGAGTTATCATGGAATCAGCTTTACAAAAGCATGCGGACCGGCTGCATTTGTTACAAAGATCCGTGCAATCCTTCTTCGTGATACAGGAGCAACTATTTCTCCAGTAAGCTCATTCATCTTCCTGCAGGGACTTGAAACACTGTCTCTTCGTGTAGAACGTCACGTAGAAAATGCTCTTAAAGTTGTTCAGTATCTGAATAATCATCCGCAGGTAGAAAAAGTTCATCATCCGTCTGTAACAGATGATGAAAGCCAGAAGGCACTGTATGCAAAATACTTCCCGAATGGTGGTGGATCTATCTTCACATTCGAAATCAAGGGAGATGCACAGACAGCCAAAGACTTCATCGACAACCTCGAACTGTTCTCTCTGCTTGCAAACGTAGCAGATGTTAAATCACTGGTTATCCATCCTGCAACCACCACACACAGCCAGTGCACAGAAGAAGAGCTTCTGGATCAGGGTATCAAACCGAACACAATCCGTCTTTCCATCGGAACAGAAAACATCGATGATATCATTCAGGATCTGGACGAAGCTTTCAAAGCAATCCAGTAATTGAAATTCTGTAAAAAAACCAGATATGGTCTCACTGCGTTGGTGGATCTGGCTGCTCAGCCGTCCACCACACCGGTAGCCCTGAAAACCATTGCTGAGAGAAATGACATTTCTCTCCAGTTTCTGGAACACATATTTGCCTCGTTCCGCAGAACAGGCATAGTAAAAAGTGTCAAAGGCTCCCAGGGAGGATATAATCTGGCAAAAGCTGCTGACGAGATTACGGTTGCATCTGTGGTGGAAGCACTGGAAGGCAGTTACCACCTTGAAGATGAGGATGTTCTGGCGGAAAACAGTTATAAAGGAATCTCTGACACGATTCAGAAACTGGTGGTGGATTCCGTCAACCAGGAACTCGATCAGATTCTGTCAAATTTAACTTTGGCACAAATGAGCGGATATTATTCCGATCACTATGATAAACAGGAAATGTATTATATCTGAATATTACCGGGGGTTAGAGACACAGGGCTGTCCTGACTTCCGGTTCTTTTTTTACTGAGATCTGTCGAAGGAAGGCAGAGAGAGGAAATACATATGTCAATCAAAAAGATCGCAGAAAAAGCAGGAGTATCTATATCAACCGTATCACGTATCCTGAACCGGCCGGATTACAAATGTTCAGTGCCTGGCCTCAGAGAAAAAGTCTGGTCAATTGCCATGGAAATGAATTATGTTCCAAATGAGGCGGCACGTAACCTGAAAAAGGGAACACAGGCAAAAGAAAGCAAAATCTGGTATATCAATGTCCTTATGACACGTACAGATGAATCCAGAACAGATCCTTTTTTTACAGAATTGCTCAGGGTTGTAGAAAGTGAGATACATGAACATAACTGTATTTTATCAAAAGTCTGGTATATGCCGCTTTTTTCTGATGATCGAAAATGCAGAAGAGAAAATCTTGACCAGATCATTCAGCGAATGTATACTGAGACAGAAGAAAATAAAGACGGACTGATCATCGTTGGACGCTGTAATCCGCTTGCTTTGAAGAAACTGAATCAGAAATACAGAAGTGTTGTATCTGTTAATCGAAATTCTACAAATTATGAAGTTGATGAGGTTTTGTGCGATGGAAAGAAAATTGCACAGATGGCAGTTGAACATTTGATCTCGCTTGGTCATAGAAACATCGGATATGTAGGCGGCTGCAGAAATGAAGATCGTTATGTTGGTTATCTGGATACGTTGAAGAAAAATAACCTGGATGTCATACCGGAGTATGTAGTAGAAACAGATCAGACAGAGAGAGAAGGCTATGAGGCAATGGAGAAGCTTTTGAAATCTGAGGACTGCCCGACTGGCATTTACTGCGCAAATGATATCACGGCTGTGGGTATACTGAAATATCTCAGAAAGTGCAGAAATCTGTATTTTACTCCATCCATTATAGCCAGTGACGATATTGAAGAAGCGCAATTTACCAAACCAATGCTGACGACAGTTGGTCTTCCAAAAGAAGAAATGGGACGATTTGCCCTGTATCTGCTTCTGGACAGAATGAAAGGCGGCCATTCGGGAGTAGTCCGAATGGAACTATCCGGGAAACTGCTGGTAAGAAACAGCTGCTCTCATGTTTCGGAGAGCTTCTGGAGTGATTACTGTATATAAGAAAAGTATAAGGAAGATTGATATGTGTATTAGAACAATTGAAGAGTTACAGGAAGATACAAGAGAAAAGCAGATCATAGATATCCGTGATGCCGCGGATTTTGAGAAGGAGACTTATCCTGGTGCGGTCAATATTTACTGGGAGGAATTGGCAGCGCATATGGATGAAATACGTAAAGACTGTCCGGTTTACCTGCTTTGTTATACCGGTCAGAAGAGTGAAGAAATCGCAGAAGAGCTGACAGAACAGGGATATGAAATCTACAGCATCAAAAATGGCTATCGTGCATGGCTTAAGATGAAGCTCAGCAAAATGATGGCTGACCACAATGCAGCGGAACAGCGTACAAAGGACATTGAACGAAGCATTATCAAGAAATTCCGCAAACCTATCTGGAGACGGTTTACGAAGGCAATCAGAGAATATGAACTGGTGCAGGATGGTGATAAAATTGCAGTCTGCATTTCTGGTGGAAAAGATTCCATGTTGATGGCAAAGTTGTTTCAGGAGCTTTCCCGTCATGGAAAAAAGAATTTTGAAGTTGTCTTTCTTGTAATGAATCCGGGATACAATGAGATCAACTATCAGACGATCAAAGATAATGCACAGATCCTGAATGTTCCGATCACAGTATTTGAGTCGGATATCTTTAATATTGTAGCATCTGAGGAACAGTCACCGTGTTATCTCTGTGCTCGTATGAGAAGAGGTTATCTATACAGCAAAGCAAAGGAACTTGGCTGCAATAAGATTGCGTTAGGGCATCACTATGACGATGTTATTGAAACGATCCTGATGGGAATGCTTTACGGTGCACAGGTACAGACGATGATGCCGAAGCTTCACAGTACAAACTTTGAGGGAATGGAACTGATTCGCCCGCTGTATCTGATCCGTGAGGCGGATATCATTCACTGGGCGAACTACAATGACCTTCATTTTATTCAGTGTGCGTGTCGTTTTACGGAGCATTGTGCTTCCTGTGGTGGTACGGAAAAAGGTTCCAAGCGTGCAGAGATCAAGGAATTGATTCACGAACTCGCTCAGAAAGATCCGGTAATTGAGTATAATATTTTCCGAAGTGTTGAGAATGTAAATCTGAATACAGTCATTGGGTATAAACAGGATGGTGTGAGACATAATTTCCTTGATACTTACGATGATGTGAAATAGCTTCCGGCAGGATTGCAGCTGTTATCATAAATGATGGCAGCTGTTTTTTTATATGCCTGTGCAAACGTTTTCTTATAAACATATTTAAAAACTATGTTTATTGGTATATAATGCCATTAACGTAAAACATACCAATCACATATGTTAACGAAATAATCATCCAACGGGAGTGGAATAAATGATAAAAAAGAAATTCAGAAACATCTGCCTGGTATCAGTACTTGGAATAGCTGTATTTGCCGGCGTCTGTTCCTACGATGCCGGTGCAGGTTCAAACATACATATCATCAATGTTTCTTATGATCCGACAAGAGAACTTTACGAGTCCTATAATGAGATTTTTAAGGAACACTGGAAAGAAAAAACAGGACAGGATGTTGATGTGATCCAGTCACATGGAGGCTCCGGCAAACAGGCACTGGAAGTGATCAACGGCCTGCAGGCAGATGTAGTGACACTTGCACTTGATTATGATATTGATGCAATCGAAAATGCCGGCATGATTCAGAGTGGATGGAAGGAAGAACTTCCTGATGACAGTGCTCCGTACACATCTACGATCGTATTTCTGGTACGGAAAGGAAATCCAAAGAATATCCAGGACTGGGATGACCTCATCCGAGACGATGTCGATGTGATCACTCCAAACCCGAAGACATCCGGCGGTGCACGATGGAATTATCTGGCAGCCTGGGCTTATGCTCAGAAAATATATAATAATGATGAAGAGAAGATGGAAGCATTTATAAAGAAATTATACCAGAATGTTCTGGTACTGGATTCCGGAGCAAGAAGTGCTACGACCTCTTTTGTAGAAAACGGGCAGGGAGATGTGCTGATTGCCTGGGAAAATGAAGCATTTCTTTCTGTAAAAGATGATCCGGATGAATTTGAGATCATTGCTCCGAGTATCAGTGTTCTGGCTCAACCGTCGGTAGCTGTTGTGGATGAGGTCGCAGAGAATCGTGGTACAGAAGAAGTTTCCAGGGAATATCTGAATTATCTGTATTCTGATGACGCACAGAGAATTGCAGCTGAGAATTATTATCGTCCGGTCAATCAGGAAATTTTGGAGGAATACAGTGATGTTTTTGATCTGAATATGGAACTGAAGACGATTGATGATTTTGACGGCTGGCAGGAAGTGCAGCGGAAACATTTTGCAGATGGAGGAGTTTTTGACAGAATCTATGGAAACTAGAAGATGAGGAGTGGATATTATGAAAAAAAGCAAAAAAAGAGTGATACCGGGATTTGGACTGACGATGGGTGTGACAATCACTATGCTGAGCATTGTTGTTCTGATTCCACTGGCGTCACTTGTAATCTATTCTTCCCAACTTGGGTTTAATGAATTTATTGAGGTTATAACCCGTAAAAGAATTTTATCCAGCTTTTATGTGAGTTTTATTACGGCTCTTGGAGCTTCTTTTGTAAATGCAGTGATGGGGCTGATCCTGGCATGGGTGCTGGTACGTTATGAATTTCCGGGAAAAAGGATCATGGATGGAATGATTGAGCTTCCATTTGCGCTTCCAACAGCAGTAGCAGGCATTTCTCTGACTTCCCTTACTTCGGATCAGGGATTGATTGGAAGTTTTTTTGCAAAGTTTGGAATTAAGATTGCCTATACAAAGCTTGGAATTACATTTGCACTGATCTTTGTGGGGATTCCTTTTGTAGCGAGAGCTGTTCAGCCGGTTCTTGAGAAACTGGATGGTTCTTATGAAGAAGCGGCAAGAGTTATGGGCGCAAAGCCAGCCTATATTTTTCGAAGAGTGATTCTTCCGGAACTTTTACCGCCACTTTTGACTGGAACCGGACTTGCATTTGGACGATGCCTGGGAGAATATGGAAGCGTAGTATTTATTGCAGGAAACAGACCGTATGAAACAGAGATTACACCATTGATCATTATGTCTGAATTACAGGAATTTGATTATAAAAGTGCCACATCCATTGCACTGGTTATGCTGGTGGCTTCATTCCTGATTCTGTTTCTGATGAATCTGATGCAGGCACGCAATTCAAAAAGACTGAGAGGAGGCAATGCGTGATGGGTAAGAAAAAAGAATCAAAGCTGGTCAAATATCTGCTGATCGGAATCAGCATTCTCTTTCTTTTTGTTATGCTGGTGCTTCCTTTGTTTGTAGTTGTAACGGAGGCATTGAAAAAAGGATGGCAGGTTTATGTGGAAGCGGTGACAGATTCTTTTACGATCGCTGCACTGATGCTGACGTTAAAAGCAACAGTCATTGCGGTATTATGTAACACTGTTTTGGGCTTATGTGCAGCCTGGGCAGTGACGCGATTTCAGTTTAAAGGGAAAAAATTTCTGACGACTCTGATCGATGTACCAGTCACGGTTTCGCCAATCATTGCAGGTCTGATCTATCTTCTTGTATTTGGAAAACAGAGCATTCTTTACCCGTATCTGCAAAAAGCAAATATCCAGATTGTATTTGCTGTTCCGGGAATCATTCTGGCTACTGTATTTGTAACATTTCCATTTGTTTTTCGTGAACTGCTTCCAGTACTGGAGTCGATTGGAACGGATGAGGAAGAAGCAGCAGCACTTATGGGAGCAAAAGGATGGACGATTTTTTCAAAAATAACATTTCCACATATTAAATGGGCGCTGTTGTATGGAATCGTACTCTGTACTGCAAGAGCCATGGGGGAATTTGGCGCAGTATCTGTACTGTCAGGTCATCTCAGGGGACTGACGAATACATTGCCGCTGCATGTAGAAATTTTATTTAATGAATTCCAGTATGTTCCGGCATTTGCTGTATCATCAATTCTGGTAATCATGGCAATTATTCTTCTGGTCATTCGAAGCATCATGGAGTATAAAGGCAAAAAAGAGGAGGAAGCATAATGTACGTGGAATTAAAAGATATCAATAAAACCTTTGGGGACTATAAAGCTTCAGATCATGTTTCCTTCGGGATTGAGAAAGGAAAACTGATCGGTCTGCTTGGACCAAGTGGAAGTGGAAAAACGACAATGCTACGTATGATTGCGGGACTGGAACAGCCAGACAGCGGGGAGATCATTATTGACGGAAAAGTAGTGAATGATATACCGGCAAGTGAACGTGGAATAGGATTTGTATTTCAAAGTTATGCGTTGTTTCGTTACATGACAGTTTATGACAATATTGCATTTGGTCTGAAAGTACAGAAAGCGGATAAAACCTATATTAAAAAAAGAGTAACGGAATTGATTGAACTGATCGGACTGAAAGGACTTGAAAAAAGATATCCAAGTCAACTTTCCGGTGGTCAGAGACAGAGAGTGGCTTTTGCGAGAGCTCTTGCACCAAATCCGCAGCTTCTTCTGTTGGATGAGCCGTTTGCAGCGATTGATGCAAAAATCCGACAGGAACTTCGTACATGGTTGAAGGATATGATTGAAAAACTTGGGATCACCAGTATTTTTGTTACGCATGACCAGGATGAGGCAATTGAAGTGGCAGATGAGATCATTATTACAAACCGGGGACATATTGAACAGAAAGGCAGCCCGGTAGAGGTATATCAGAGTCCTGAAACTGCTTTTAGTGCGTCTTTTTTTGGACAGGCGGCTACAGTCAGGGATTATCATGTCTTCAATTACTTTGAAGATATTCCGGGTGCAGAATATGCAATTGTACGTCCTGAGTTTGTAAAGGTGACCAGAAAAAATGAAGTACAGAAATACAAAAGTTCTGCATCGGAAGCAGATGTTGAACGTGTGGCCTTCAGAGGCAGTTATTTTGAACTTCAGCTGAAACTTGGAGAAGTTGTGCTGTCTGCAAGAAGAGGACTGGATGAACCCCTGGTCCGTCAGGGAGAAAAAGTGGATGTGTTTGTACAGCGGCTTTTTGTAATAAAAGAAAACAAAGTATATGCACTGGAGAACAGCTCTGCAAGAGAAGATTATCTTGTAATCTGATGATTGACACTTGTTTTCCCTATAACCTTGTGGTATAATAGGTTTATGGAGGGAATTTCATGAAGATATCAACGAGAGGACGTTATGCGATCCGCGTTATGCTGGATCTTGCAGAACATAATAATGGAGAGTATATTCCATTAATGGACATTGCGAAAAGACAGGAGATTTCTGAGAAATATCTCGAGTCCATTGTTTCTGTCTTGAGCAAACAGAAATTTGTCAAAGCGCTTCGAGGAAAAGGTGGAGGGTATCGTCTGGTCAGGACTCCTGCTGAATATACGATCGGAAGTATCCTGCGTATCACGGAAGGTTCAATGGCACCGGTTGCCTGTCTGGATGATCATCCGAATCAGTGCGAGAGAGCGTTATCCTGCAAAACACTGCAGATGTGGGAAGGTTTCTATAAGCTACTCAATGAATATTTTGACGGAATTACTTTGGAAGACCTTCTGGAGCAGAGCACAGATACAGGAGACTATGTAATCTGATGAATAGCGCGGAACAAAGGGCAGATTAGAATAAGTAAAATAGCTGTCGGATCAAGAGAACAGAACTGTCAGAAGTACAGTGGCTGTTCTTTTTTTCTGCGGAATAAAGTTTAAAATTGTAAATTTATAGAAAAAATGGAAAAAAGCATATATTACCTATTGACATGGTATGTTTATAGGTATATAGTAATACCAACACAAATGAAAAGAAAAAAGGAGCACAGGAATGAAAGAATACGGTTTTAATACAACTTTGCTTCATGGGACAGAGGGTAACAATCCTCACGGTGCGACACAGGTACCGATCTACCAGTCCAGTGCATTCCGTCATGATACAGCTGAGGAACTTGAGAAAATCTTTTCAAATAAAATGGCTGGGTATTCTTACACAAGAATCAACAACCCGACGATAGAATCTTTTGAAAAAAGGATGGCAAAGCTTGAAGGCGGGATTGGAAGTGTGGCGTGTTCTTCCGGCATGGCGGCACTTAGCATGGCTCTTATGAATGTCCTTCAGAGAGGAGACCATGTTGTTGCAGCAGCTGGCTTATATGGAGGAACTGTGGAACTTCTGGATGAGCTGAAAGTATATGGTGTTACGACAACTTATGTAAAAGTCAATACACCGCAGGCTTTTGAGGCGGAAATCACCCCTGAGACCAGAGCTGTTTTTGCTGAGACAATCGGAAATCCGAAACTGGATGTCACGGATATTCAGGGAGTTGCAGAAGTTGTACATAAATATGGAATTCCATTTCTTGTGGATAATACAGTAGCGACACCTTATCTGATCAATCCATTGAAACTTGGAGCAGATGTAGTTATTCATTCCTCTTCTAAATATATCAATGGAAGCAGTGATGCAATCAGTGGTATACTGATAAGCGGCGGAAAGTTTAAATGGGATGCAGATAAATATCCAGGAATGAAAGAATTCAAAAAGTTTGGACCTTTTGCTTATCTTGCTAAATTGCGAAACGGATTGTTTCGAAGCATGGGAGCCTGTCTGGCACCACAGAATGCTTTTCTCAATAATCTGGGACTTGAGACACTTGGTCTTCGAATGCAGCGCCACTGTAGTAACGCCATGGAGCTGGCGGAGTTTCTGAATGGATTAGGACACGGCATTACGGTTTCCTATCCGGGACTTAAGGAACATCCATATCATGAGATTGCGGCAAAACAGTTCCATGGTGGATTTGGAGCAATCATTACATTAAGAACAGAAAGCAAAGAAAGAGCTTTTCAGATATTAAATAAATTGAAAATTCCATGGCTGGTTTCCAATATTGGAGATACCAAGACACTAGTGATTCATCCATCGAGTACGATAGCAGCTCATTTGTCACAGGAGGAAAAAGAACTCTCAGGAGTTTATGATGATATGATTCGAATCAGTGTCGGAATTGAAGATATAGAAGATTTGAAAGAAGATTTCAAAAGAGTAATAGAAGGAGATGACGAAAATGGCAAAAGTTGATTACGCAACCTTAAAAAAAGGCGGATTTATGCGCCAGAAACAGAAAAATAATTTTTCACTCAGACTTGCCTGCGTTGGTGGAGCTCTTACGGCAGAGAACCTCAAAAAGATTGCGGAAGTTGCAGAAAAATACGGAGATGGATATGTTCATCTGACTTCCAGACAGGGAGTTGAGATTCCTTTTATTAAATTAGACGATATTGATGATGTAACAGCAGATCTTGCCAAAGGTGGATGTCGTCCGGGTGTCTGTGGACCGAGAGTCCGCACAGTAACAGCCTGTCAGGGCAATGCAGTCTGTCCAAGTGGAAATATCAACAGCTATGACATCGCAGTAAAATTAAACGAAAGATATTTTGGACGAGAACTTCCTCACAAGTTTAAATTTGGTGTGACGGGATGTCAGAACAACTGCCTCAAAGCAGAAGAAAATGATGTTGGAATCAAGGGAGCAGCACAGATCAGCTGGAAAGAAGATACCTGTATTCATTGTGGTGTCTGCGAAAAGGCATGTCGTGAAGAAGCAATTTCTTTCCAGGATGATAAACTGATCATCGATAATGAAAAATGCAACTATTGTGGCAGATGTGCAAAATCCTGTCCGGTAGATGCATGGGATGTAAATGAGACATTTCTTGTATCGTTTGGTGGTACTTTTGGAAATCATATCAGTAAGGGAAGAGAATTCCTTCCACTGATCACTTCTGAAGAGCAGCTGTTCCGTGTGACAGATGCAGCCATCCAGTTTTTTGCAGATCATGCAAATGCAGGAGAGCGATTCAAATTTACAATTGATCGAGTTGGAGAAGAAAAACTGTACGAAGTACTGAAAGGAGCTTATGATGGCTGATTATAAAATTGATGATACCGTAGATATTACGGATGTTGTATGTCCGGTAACATTTGTAAAAGCAAAGGTTGCGCTGGAGGAACTTGATGACGGACAGATTCTTGCTGTTCGTATGAATAATGGAGAACCGGTACAGAATGTTCCGAGAAGTATTAAAGAAGAAGGACATCAGATTCTGAAACTGGAAGACAATGGGGATGATACATTTACCCTGATCGTTAAGAAAGTAGAGGATGAATGATATGGCACTCAGAATCAATGCAGAGAATTTCGAAGAAAAAGTGTTAAAAGCAGATAAGCCAGTCCTCGTTGATTTTTACTCTGATACCTGTATTCCATGCAAACAGATGGCAGGAATACTTGGGGATATCGAAGATGAACATGAGGATACTGTTTATATTTACAAAGTGAACGTAAATTATGATAAGGCACTTGCTGAGCAATATAAGGTTATGTCTGTTCCGACGGTGATCTGTTTTGTGAACGGAGAACAGAAGGGGAAAGTAGTCGGACTGAAAGAACAGGAAGAAGTAGAAGCACTGTTTGAAGAATATCTTTGATAAGTTTATTTAATAAGTTTATGTGTGCGTGATCAAATATATAAAAGGAGAATAATCATTATGTTTATCAAAGTAGCAGGAGAAAAGAAAGAATATCCGGAAGGACTTACAGTTAAAGAACTGATTGAGAAAGAGGATGTAGAAACACCACAGTATGTTACAGTAACTATCAATGATGAATTCGTAGAAAGTGGAGCTTTTGAATCCACAGAAGTGAAAGACGGTGATGAAATCGAATTCCTGTACTTCATGGGAGGAGGAGCAAGATAATGGCATTTACGAATGAACAGTTAGAGCGTTATTCCCGTCATATCATCCTCAAAGAGGTTGGTGCCAAAGGACAGAAAAAACTCCTGAACGCCAGTGTACTGATTATTGGGGCAGGTGGACTTGGAGCACCGGCAGCTATGTATCTGGCGGCAGCAGGTGTAGGAACGATCGGAATTGCCGATGCGGATGAAGTTGATCTCTCCAATCTTCAGAGACAGGTTATCCATACAACAGCAGATCTTGGAAAAGCAAAAGTAAAGTCGGCAAAAGAAACCATGCAGGCAATCAATCCGGATGTCAAAGTAAATACATACCGCAAGTTCATCACATCCGAGAATATCATGGATATCATCAAAGACTACGACTTTATTATTGACGGAACCGATAACTTTCCGGCAAAATTCCTGATCAATGATGCCTGTGTCATGGCACAGAAACCATTCTCTCATGCAGGAATCATCCGTTTCAAAGGCCAGCTTATGACCTATGTTCCAGGAGAAGGACCATGTTATAGATGTATATTTAAAGATCCGCCGCCGAAGGACGCAGTACCGACTTGTAAACAGGCCGGCGTTATCGGAGCTATGGGTGGAGTCATCGGAAGCCTTCAGGCAATGGAAGCAATCAAATACATTATCGGCAAAGGAGAACTTCTCACAGGAAGACTTCTTACCTATGATGCACTGTCTATGACTTTCCGTACCATTAAACTTCCAAAGAACCATGACTGCCCGGTATGCGGAGACCACCCGACGATCACCAAATTGATCGATTACGAGCAGGCAGAATGCGACATGCATATGTAATATGGATTATAGATTATAGACTATAGCCTTACGTGTGCGAGATCAAATATTTCATCGAAGATACGCTCTCGCTGCCTTCGACTGGCAGCGGATACTAAGGGATTAAAAAACAATCCCTAAGTACCGGCCGTCTCAGAGCATCTTCTCTCGAAATATTTATCCGCACACTGTGAATACGCAGAGATAACAATTACACTAAGACAAATTGCACTAAAAAATATATTACAATGTTTCGGGAGCGGAGTCCTAGTAGTCCACGCGACCCTTTACGACGAACATATTTTCAATGCACAGTGTATGAATAAACAGATTCATAAGGGGATGATCTGAGACGGCCGGCACTTAGTGACCGTATTGTGGTCACTTAGTACCGTTGTCAGTCGAAGTCAGCGAGAGCGT
>ERZ773110.45-NODE-45-length-132180-cov-40.465801_pt1 | contig 132180 bp, 103 predicted proteins | sample MGYA00580568_ERZ773110 | MGnify/ENA primary metagenome ERZ773110 (study PRJEB29015, sample SAMEA2737870) | human gut metagenome | biome: human gut; feature: human-associated habitat; material: faeces | place: China | collected 2012 ... | reverse complement strand
TATAAAATTTTCAAAGTTCTTTCATTTTAGCCTTGACTTTTTATTTGCAGGCTGTATTTATATTGTACATCTTCCTTTTTATCTGCTGTCTCCTGTTCATTATCCTTCCCGCTCCCAGCTTCGCTCAAGTAACAGCACAAACACCGCAATTACAAACGCGAGCATCACAGATGCCGCCGCCATCTTATCCACCGAGAGCGTCTGGAACCAGTTGTTGAACACATGCTGCAACAGATAAATATTTTCCTGTGGATAGCTGCCCGCTGCCATGTAAACCTCCCGGAACGCCTTAAATGAATTTAAAACCGACAAAATGACAACGGTAAATGCCACCGGGCGGAGATTCGGAAGTGTGATATAGAAAAACGTTTTCCATTTTCCGGCTCCGTCCATCTCTGCCGCCTCATAAATCCCCTGCGGGATTGCAGAAAGCCCCGCCATCCAGAGCACAATATCGTATCCTAAATATTTCCAGACATAGCTGAATACGAGGATTCCAAATGCGGCATCGGTGTTCATCCAGTCTACCTCCTGCACCGACAAAACGTTTAAAATCTGCCCGATTCCGCTCATTCCTGACAGCGCATGGATCGCACTGTTCACAAATCCGTGGCTGTCAAAAAGAATCTTCCACAGTACGACCACACTTGCCGCCGGGATTGCCATCGGAAGCAGATACATACTTTTAAGTGCCGCTGCACTGCCCCGGTAAAACTGTTCCATCGTCACATCCCGGTGTTTTTTCTTTTTCTCTGCCAAAATCAAAACCTGCTGCAACAGCAGTGCCAGGATCAGCGATAATAGCAACAGGCATGGTATACAGGTGACCACAAAACGCAGTGTATTTTTCGCTGCAAGATTAAACGCATCATTTTTTATCACCTGCACGTAGTTACTGATCCCGACGAAACTGCCATCCACGGTCTGGAAAAAAGAGCGCCGCACCACATCTGCAAATGGGATCAGTCCAAACACCGATACTCCCAGAAATTCGGGCAACAGAAAATACCAGCCGGGATTTCGCTTTTTTCTGATTTTATGTCTTTTCATCCTCATGCCTTTCTCATAGCCTGCTGCAATCTCCCATCCTCTTCCTTTTTTACTGCTGCTCTGCAAGATACAAATTCACTTTCTTCGTGATCTCATTTACCGTTTCTTCGAGGTTCTGCTCTCCTTTTACATAGCTTGTTCCCCGTTCGATCACAAGATTCTGGATCGTACGGTCTGTGAGTGCTGACTGCTCCACTGCTTCCAGCTGCGCTAAAATCGCATCTGCTTCCTCCTGTGTCATGGAGCGGTATTCAATCGTATACATTTTGTCGCTTCCATCCCTGTTAAATGCCATACTTGTTTCCGTCCATCCCATCAATGCATTGATCTGATCCTTTAAAGCTGCCTCATTCACCGGGATTCCGTTGCTGGAAGCTCCTGCCTCTTTGCCGAGCAATGTTTTCACAAACGCTTTCCCTGCATCCTCATTGCCTCCAGATACCACACCTGCCTGTAAAAATGGGACATAAGAAGAAGTTCCACCATTCGACAACACCCCATAAACCGCTCCGTCCGTCGTACCGGCGCTCAACATCAACTGGAAATCCTCGACATCTGCAATGGTTCCAAATTCTACTTTACATCTCTCTGCAAATAAATCCATGCTGTCTAATGTTCCATAACGGTATCCATCGCACATTCCGCTCTCAAAAAAATTGCCATAGGATTCAATATCGCTGTGATCATCCACATCATAAATACGTTTCACCTGTGTCAGATAATCGGAAACTTTCGTTTCATCCAGACTTCCGTCCTCTTTTACCCAGTTTTGGGAATCTACATTGTAAAAATCAAGCAGTAACTCTTCCGCCATCTTCTGCTGTACCACATAAGTCGTACTTTTGTCCTTTGCCAGGGTTTCGATGCGGTCTGCAAGTGCCTGCGTGGACTTTCCTGCATCTACCGTCTGATGATCTGACGTGATAAATGATACTAAGAAACGTGTCGGAATCGCATATATCTTTCCATCCTTTGTGCTGTCTTTCACAATGGAATCCACAAGTCCATCCGAAGCCTTTACCTCATCCACAACATCACTGATATCTGTTAAAATTCCTTTTTCCACATAGCTGTCCACCGGCATTCCATCTAAGATAAGCACATCCGGTCCATTTCCTGCCAGGATATCCGTGCTCAACGTCTTCAATGCGTCCTCTAACGTCACTCCATTATCATCCGTCATGCCAATTTCAAGGTTTACATAAATATCTGCATACTCCTGACGGAAAATAATGACCGCCTGACGCAGCGTATCGGAATCCTGCAATGCATAAATATTGAGTTCCTGATTCAGGTTGGCAGACGCGTCTGCATCGTAGGTGTAGCTGTAGAGTGCACCCTCCATTCCGTTATTTCCTGCCACAAAAAGATGCGTCTCATCCTGCATATACACTCCGTAAAAAATCGCACCGCTGTTGCTCAATGCAGTCTGCTCGCCCTGTACCAGCTCCTCCACAACTGCTCCACCTGTTGTATAGTGGAAAATTCCTTTATAATCTGCAAAAATAATACTGTTATCATTCTCCGCTTTTGCAAACGTCACCGGAAGTCCGGTATCGGTATTTCGATAAACGAGGTTATCATCTGAACAGATCTGCTCAGTCAATGCGTTCAGCTCGTCCGTCTCTTTTCCGGTTGTCGTGTCATAGCAAAGCACCTTGTCACTTGTGACGATATAGCAATTCGTTCCAACCACATCAAAATAAGGAATATAGGTATCCTCATCGATTTCAAATGTCACTGTTTTGCTTCCATCTGTACAGTCAATTCCATACAAACCGCCCAATGTATCGCGTACGATCAGCTGTTTGTTACTGTCAAATGCTGCAACTGATACAACGGCATCTTCTGCAGGCATTTCAATCGAAAATGTATGTGTGCTTCCGTCCGCGTCCACAATTGTAACCGGACATAATCCGTTTTCTGTGTAATCAAGAAACGCAACTGTTCCATCCTCTGCGACTGCGACATCGCCATAAGAGATATCTTCAAGCGGTGTTGTCTCCCAGCTGCCGCCTCCATCACTGCTTTTTGCCACATAGATGCTATAATCTGCATCCTGCCCTACAACTTCAAGTGTTCCATCTGACAGTGCTTTGAATTGTAAAATACTGTTGATCTCTTCCGGAAGTGCTACTTTTGATTCAATAAATCTTCCTTTGCCGCTTCCTGCGCTGCCGTTGCCACCCGCGCTGTTGCTTTCTGTTCCATCTGTGCTTCTGGCTGTATTTTTTCCGCATCCAGTGAGCATTCCTGCTATCAATGTCATCAGCAGAACTAAAACCATTGTAACAACTAGCATGCCTAGTTTTTGCCTGTTTTTTATCTTTGCATTTTTCATTTTGTTTTTATGACCTTTCTTTTTTATTTTGCTTTTATGATTGCAGCTTCGCAATCATTGCCAGAATAAGCAGCTGTTCCTCTGCTTTGGCATTCTACATGTAGTATTTTTCGTTTCTGGTTTTATCTTATAGAAGAAATCTTAGGAGACATTACCATGCGTATTTTATTGATCGAAGATGATCTGAATTTTTGTGAAACCCTGCGTTTTCAATTGGAGCAGGAAGCTTATGAGGTAGATGTATGCCACGACGGAAGAGACGGTCTTGACCTCTTCTTACAGGACGCGCACGACATTGTCCTGCTCGACCGCATGCTCCCGACCATGAACGGTCTGCTCGTGTTGCAAAAAGCTAGACAGGCCGGAATTTCCACGCCTGTCATACTGATCACCGCCCTCGGCGAACTTTACGACCGGATTGAAGGGCTGGATGCCGGTGCAGACGATTACATTGTAAAACCATTCGCCTTCGAAGAACTGACCGCCCGCATCCGCTCCCTCGGCAGACGCAGCGGCAAATGGGAAGATGACAATTTACTTACCATCTGCGACATCAGTTATGACTGCAACGCGAGACTGCTAAGTGGATCTACTGGCTCCATCCGGCTCTCCGGCCGTGAGGGCAGATTGCTTGAAGTTCTTCTGCGAAGTTTTGAACTCGTCATCCGCCGTGAAGTACTTCTTAGCCGTGTCTGGGGCGTGGATGCAGAAGTGGAGGATTGTAACCTTGACACTTACATCCATTACCTGCGCAAGCGGCTCTCCTACGTTGGAAGCACGCTTGCCTTAAAAACCATCCGCGGTGTCGGATATACGCTGGCTTCCTCCTGATCCCTGATTTTCCATATAAGATCATGAAGCTTCTGTATAGCTGCCGTTACTTTTCAATTATTTTATCCTTATTGCAATTTACAGATACCTTTTTTCACTATCTGCTTTATGTACATTATCAGGAGGTTTCTCATGTTTCCACACTTCACCTTTTCCGGCACAACCTATCAGGCTTTGCATCGCAAACTCACCTTATTTTGTACCTGCGTCACACAGATCATTCTCCTTGCCTTAAGTGCTCTGTGTGTTTTTGTTGCAAAAAAAAATATAAAGCAGGGAAACGAAACCGCTTTTCTCACAGAGACAAGTTCTGTCATTTCCCATTTGCAGGAGCAGGATGTCATCTCACACCAGTGGTTAAACCAGTTACAGGAAAACAGTTCTATCCAGATTTATCTTTTTGAGAATGGGACTCCACTCTTTTATGACCAGTATCATCAGACAACTGCAGACGAGCAATTATGTGAAAATGCACTTCTCGCCGCAGAAGAGCTTACCGGGAACCCTCCTTTTTTCACGAAAAATAAAAGGCTTTCCTCGCATACGGAATATCAGTTCAACTCCGGCGATAACATTCCCTACATTGCATCCGTCGGCAGTATACCAAAAGGTGACAGCTACTTAAACTTTCTGATCCTGCGCCCACTCACCGGACAGTCTCACCAGATGCTGTCGTTAAGAATTATCGTGATCATTGCAAATATTGCCGCATTTTTACTGCTGTTTCTCTTTTTCCACTTCTTCATCCGAAAAATGTTAGAACCAGTCGAAACTGCACAGAAAAAGCAGACACAATTCATCGCCTCCGCCTCCCACGAGCTACGCACCCCATTAGCGGTTGTCCGCTCCGGCTTGGAATCCGTTGAAAAATGTTCAAATGAAGAGGAACGAAACCACTTTCTCCATCTGATGTCCGAGGAGACCGTCCACATGAAACGTCTGATCGACGATATGCTGCTGCTCGCAAATTCGGATGCTGACACGCTCACCATCAAACCGGAAGCCTGTCAGCCGGATTTGCTGCTCTTAGACACTTATGAAAAGTTCGAACCACTGGCAAAGAAAAACGGGATTCACCTTATTCTCACTTTGCCGGAAGAAATTCTCCCGGACTGCTTCTGTGATATCCACCGCACAGAACAGATTTTTTCCATTATCGTGGATAATGCACTCTGTTACACACCATCCTGTGGAAAAGTGACACTCTCCTGCCATGCTGAAAATGAAATGCTTTGTTTTCTATTCAAAGATACCGGATGTGGAATTTCAGAGGAAAAGAAATCCCATATTTTCGAACGATTTTACCGCGCCGACGATGCCCATACTGACAGAGAACACTTTGGACTCGGACTCTGCATTGCAAAGGAACTTACCGAAAAGCAAAATGGGAACATCCAGGTTGTGGATGCTCCCATTTCCGGCAGCTGCTTTATGGTACAATTGCCATGTGCACTTTAATTTTTATGTGATCTCTACGCTCTCCTGTCAGGTTATATTTTTCCTGTTATTCCACATTTTTCAGTGCCTGATCCATCGGAATACGCTTGATTCTTCTGAAATCCAATACCATGACAAGCAGATATCCGATCAGGATAAACAGGAACATTTTCACATAGCCCATCGTGCTTATGCGGAAAGCGTACCATCCACTGTACGAAAAGAGCATGATCCTCCAGACAGCCTTCATGATGACGACACCTAAAATCACGCTGACAACATCGATCACCACAAGAACGATGGTCGTGGACAACAGATATAAACTTGCAATCTCCCGGTTCTCATAGCCCAGGATTTTTGTCATGGAAATTGCATTTTCGTTCTTCTCGATGATCAGCTTCGTGAGCAGGTAAATCAATACTGCGGATAACAGGATGCACAGATACTGGAAGTAGGTCATATAAGAGCCCATGGAATGATCGAGCTGGTCACACATTTTCGTAATGTCGTGTTCTGTGATGACGGTTGCGATCTCATCCTCATCAATATCTGTGATCTCTGAATCCGAGAGATAGCCTGTGAATGCATCACTGTCCTTGTCAAAGATTTCACAATACTGCTCATTGGACAGAAATACTGCCAGCGCCTGACTGTGATCATAGATTCCTGCAACCTCAAACTCATACTGTTTGTTCTCATATTTTTCGTCCAAAACCACTGTGTCGCCCACGCTCAGGCTGTATTTATCTGCATAGGAAGCAGAAATATATGCCTCGTTTCCTTTCAGGGCAGACAGGTTACTGATTTTCACATACCGGCTGTCATCCTCGATTCCGTAGACAGAAATCTCCTCATCTAACGTATCGCTCTTGTGCTGCAGAGATGTCATATTGAATTTCTCTGCATCCTTATTATCCGTTGTGATAATGTCTCCATCCTCATTCTCATAAGACTTTAACACATACTGATAATTCGTGAACATCATATCTGAAACATTGGATTTGTAATATTCGAGCGTCTCCGGCATACCGACCGCCATTGCGAGCATAATGCCGATAAACCAGATCCCCACAAATAAAATCAGGTAATTCGTCACGTTCTGGAACATGATACGCATGCGGAAACGGCTTAAAAAGCTCCATTTTGGCAGGCGCATTGCTTTTTTACGCTTTGTTTTTTTCAGATCATGACGCAAAAACTGTAATGGTGTATGCCGCATCATTTTTATAATGACGATGAGATTGACCACAAGCATTAAAACAACCGGAATGATTGTTGTCTTGAAAAAGGCATCCGGGTTCCAGACTGTCTGATAAGTTGGAAGACTGTAGCTGTTATAATACATGACGACAACCACATTTTTAAATACGGTATAGCCGAGGATATTTCCAACGCACGCTGCGAGAAGTGTCACGATCACCGGCATGGAAATATAATGTCTGACCAGTTCACCTCTCGTATAACCAGAAGCTCTCAGTGTTCCGATCGTAGAAGCCTCCTTCACGATCGTATTGCTGATGGTCACTGCAAAAATAAATGCAATGATCACGATCAAAATATCCAGTAAAACACCACCCATAGCTTTGTCTGAACCCATATCATCCGTTGCAAAATTAATAGCCGGATTTGCATAGCGCGGCATATAGTCCTCTAACTCTATGTCAGCACACACAACCTGTGTGAGCAGTGCTTTCATGAAATCATCGGATTTTGCTTTCTGCTCCACTTCATCTGCAGGAGTATCCACATAATTCCATGTGTAAGAATAATGAACAGTTTTATGTAAACTATTAAATCCTTCCTGTGTGACCATAGCCACATCGAATTTGATTGCATCAAACATCATATCCGTTGACTTCTCATGCAGTGTCGCATAATTGACATAGGCGATCAGTCCGACAACTTTGAACCTCTGCCCGCTGACAGAAATCTCATCTCCCACTTTGACTCCGACATTGTCTGCATGCATACGGTCAATTGCGATCTCATCCGCTTTTTCCGGAAATGCTCCGTCAAGCAGGCAGGCAAGATCCACGTTATCATTTTTTGCATAGACACGGATGTTTCCTTCTGCCTCGCCGTCGTTGTTGTAATCTTCCTCCTCATTTCGGAAGAAGTTCTCATATACTTTTACCGGAACTTCTGTAAAATCAGAATCGTTTAACTCATATTTTTCTTCTGCGTCAGCATATTTATCATCAATTTCCTCTACGATTTTATCCCATGCCTTGTCGTAGGCTTCCGGATAAGCCTTTTCATCCAACTTTTCGTCCAGCTCTTTTTTTGCTTTGTCAAGATAATACTGTTTGACGTCCGCTTTTGTTCCTGTCTCGATAGCAGCGAGTAACGTCTCATCTGCCTTTTTGTTCAGCTCAAAATGTCCATCCTCTAACTTGTATTTTGTCACGCCTTCATTTGCTGCAACGAGCATACTCTCATTTGCAACATACATACCGGAAACAAAGCCGATCGTGAGGATCAGGAATAATGCCACCACAAGATATTTTTTCCAGTCACCGAGCAATTCACGCGGAATACGTCTGATGAGTGGATTTTTAATTTTTTTCTTTTTCATAACTGCCACACTCCTTACCACTCAAGATCTGCTGCTGAAATCTTGTGCTCGTTCCTCTCGTTGTGGCGCACGGCTCCATCACGAAGTTTTATAACATGATCTGCCATGTTCTTGATTGCCTCGTTGTGTGTTACCATGATGATCGTATTTCCATATTTTTTGTTTACATCTTCAATCAGTTTTAAAATTTCTTTGGAGGTGTTATAATCCAAAGCGCCGGTCGGTTCATCGCAGAGCAGGATATCCGGGTTTTTCACGATCGCACGACCGATGGAAACACGCTGCTGCTGACCACCGGACAACTGATTCGGCAGCTTGTATCTGTGCTCGTAAAGTCCCAGCGTGTGAAGCAGCTCGTCAATGTCCAGCGCATTGTCGGAAAGATACGCTCCGACTTCAATGTTTTCCTTCACGTTCAGATTGGCGATCAGATTGTACATCTGAAATACATAGCCGAGATGTTTTCTGCGGTATTGGGTTAGTTTCTTCTCACTCATATCTTCGAGCTTATCGCCGTTGATCGAGATGTAACCGGAATCGGCACTGTCGATTCCTCCGATAATATTTAATAAAGTTGATTTTCCGGAACCGGACGGTCCAAGCAGAACGCAGAACTCTCCTTTTGCCACGGAAAAGTTCATTCCGCGCAATACTTCCTGACGTGTTTCTCCACTTCCAAAACCTTTTTTCAGGTCAACGATCTCCAAAAATTTTTTCTCTTCCTCTGACATAGTCTCCCCTTTTTCAAAAAACGTATTTGGCAACTGCCATTTTTGGTGTTTTAGTTAGTCGTAACTAATCTCAAGAGAATTATAGCACATGATATTGGGGATACAAGGAAGAGATATTGTTGTTGAGAAATTTTGTCAGTTACAACAAGAATTTTAATTCCATAAATATGATTGCACCATCTATATTTTATGCTATGATACTATTAGTTAGATTTCCATTTTTTACGATATGGAGTGTTTTTATGAATAACCAAAGCGTTATGATCCCTTTGAAAAAATATCAAGTGCTCCCAAAATCTATTGTCTTGAATAAATATAAACACAAAACATTCGAGGAACGCGTTGCTGAATATAACGGTGAAATTTCAGTTTGTGATTTTGATTGGGGAGAACCTGTCGGAAAAGAAATATTATAATTGAGAAACAAGGAGGCTTCCCATGACCGAAACCCTATCGAAAGCCTGGTCATTATTTGACGCAGGCAATTACACTGATGCAGAAACGCTTTATAAAGAATGTTATGCAAAGATTCCTTCCACCGACCATGACAATTACTGGCAGGTTCTCATGGGATTGATTTATGCAGAAAGCTTTCTAGAACATTTTGCAGAGGCTCGTACCTACGCTTCGCAGTTGATTTCGTGTGCAATTGATCACGAAGAAAAACACATTGCAATCCATCAGGCAGGCATGATCGAACGGATGGCTGGTGCGTATGACAAGGCTATGAACTTATTTTTACAGGAAGAAGCACTCATTGAAAAAAATTTCCCGGATGATGCACTTGCCCGCTCCGCAAATCTCTATGAGCAGGGCTATGTTTCCATGAAGCTTCATGATCTTCCTCTCGCAGAAAAAAACATGCTTTCAGCCTTAGATTTTGCTGAAAAGTCGAACGATCTTATCTCCATCGGCTGTGCTTACCGCGGTCTTGGGGAAATCCTGAAAGCGTCAGAAAAAGCAGAGGATGCGTCTGTCTATTTTGAAAAAGCTATCACCGCTTTCCAGAAAGCCGGAGATACCTACGGTGTGGAAGAAGTAAAAGAACTCATGTCAAAATAACATCTTACATAAATATACTTATGTTCACCACATCCGTTTTTAAATGAAACATGTTTTTCAAAAACACGCCGGCACCGATAATGCAGATTATTGCAGACTCACCCCACATAAAGTTATTTACTATATTGTTTCCGAGTGTACAAAAAAATCCAACGACTTATACATTTTTCATAATTTTCACCAGACGGCTCGTGCCAAGCCGATCTGCGCCAAGTTCAATAAATTTTTCTGCATCCGCAAAAGAAGATATTCCTCCGGCTGCCTTTACTTTCACGTTCGCACCAACGTGTTTTCTCATCAACGCTACATCCCACGCTGTTGCTCCTGCGGTGGAAAATCCGGTGGAGGTCTTAATGAACTCTGCGCCTGCACTCGTCACGATCTCACACATCTTGATCTTCTCCTCATCTGTCAGAAGGCATGTCTCAATGATCACTTTTAAGGTTTTTCCGCTGCATGCCTCATGGATTTTTCGGATTTCCTGCTCGATTTCATCATACCGTTTGTCTTTCAAAAATCCGATATTAATGACCATATCGATCTCGTCGGCTCCGTTTGCGACCGCATCCCTTGTCTCGAAAATTTTCGTCGCCGTTGTGTGGTATCCGTTTGGGAATCCGATCACTGTACAGATTGGCAGTTTCCCTTCAACATACTCTGCCGCCTGTTTCACATAACAAGCCGGGATACAGGCAGAAGCGCATCCATATTTTATTCCATCGTCTAAAATCTGCCGGATTTCCTCCCATGTTGCAGTCTGTGAAAGCAGTGTGTGATCTACTCTGCTTAAAATATCTGTTTTATCCATGTTTTTCCTTTCTCCTGCCGGCTGCCCAGGCATCGTATAGCTTACTCATCATGCAAAGATGTATTTCTTGATTTTCTGCTTTATTTTGCTTTCCCAATATGCCAGCACATCAGTATTTTCCACTCTTCTGTCACTTCAGTATTTCACGTTCTTATGTCACTTCAACTCTGCAAGCAATGACGTACCAATCGTGCCTTCCGGCATCTGCACACCAAAATTATCTGCAATTGTTGCCCCGATCACTGCAAATGTATCCTGATCTTCAAGCTTTCCTGACTCCTTCATGGAAGGCGAATATGCAACAAACATCACCTGTTCCCTGGTGTGGTCTGTTCCCTTATAGGTTGGATCATTTCCGTGATCTGCCGTGATGATAAGAAGATCATCTTCCCGAAGTACCTTAAGAAGTTCGCCGAGTTTCACGTCAAAGCGTTCCAGTTCTTCTGCGTATCCTTTTACGTTTCTTCTGTGTCCCCAAAGTGCGTCAAAATCTACCAGATTCACAAAACAAAGTCCGGTAAAATCGCGCTCTGCGATCTCGATTGTCTGCTCCATTCCATGTACCGAGCTTTTGGACTTATTGGATTCCGTGATTCCTTCCCCGTCAAAAATATCCCGGATTTTTCCGACAGAGATCACATCATATCCGGCGTCTTTTAACGCATTTAATGCGGTTCTTCCATATGGCTTTAAGGCATAATCATGACGATTGCTGGTGCGGACAAACTCACCTTTTTTCTTTCCAACATAAGGTCTTGCAATGACACGCCCAACTTTCCATTCATCTTTCATGGTAATCTCTCTGGCGATCTCACAGCAGCGGTAAAGCTCCTTTAGCCCAAACGTTTCCTCGTTTCCACAGATCTGAAGAACCGAATCCGCAGATGTATACACGATCATGTGTCCGGTTGCGATCTCTTCCTCGCCCAGTTCCTCTAAGATTTCGGTTCCACTCGCACTCTTGTTTCCAATCACTTTGTGACCGGTACGTTTTTCCAGTTCATCGATCAGTTCCTTTGGAAAACCGTGCTCGGTAAATGTCAAAAATGGCTTGGTAATATGAAGTCCCATCATTTCCCAGTGTCCGGTCATGGTATCTTTTCCGTTGCTCGCCTCAGAGAGTTTTGTAAAATATCCCATTGGTTTTTCCACCGGTGCGATATTCTTCAGCTCTTTTAAATTGGCAATTCCCAGTTTCTGCATATTCGGAATTGAAAGATTGCCCACCGTCTCCGCAATATGTCCTAACGTGTCAGTTCCCGCATCGCCGAAACGTTCTGCATCTTTTGCTCCACCGATTCCACAGGAATCAACTACAATCGTAAAAATCCTACGATACTTTTTTGCTTCCATGATTCTCACACCCCATTTTCTATTCTCCATTGAAATCTGCTTTTCAGGTAAAACTTTTCCCGCTCACGCATTATTTTTCACGGTCTGCCCTGATCAGTCTGCGGATCGCCTCCACACCGACCGTCACTGCTGCCTCCGTGTCATGAACGATCGGATTATCCATGCCGAGGGCATTGCGCTCCTGATTTCCCATGACAAGAAAATCAGAACCACAGCGGACTTTCAGATGCGCAGCCACAATAAACAATGCCGCTGATTCCATCTCAGACGCCTTGCAGCCCAGACGTTTCCATGCCTCCCACTTATTCAAAAGTTCATAGCTTACCGGCATGCGCTCCGGCTCATGCTGTCCGTAAAATGCATCTTTGCACTGGACTACTCCGGTATGATAAGTAAGCCCCAGTTCCTTTGCTGCCGCAACAAGTGCATTTGCCACCTCAAGATCTGCCACTGCCGGATACTCGATCGGTGCATATTCCCTGCTGGTTCCTTCCATGCGGACTGCTCCGGTAGCGATCACAATATCACCGCCCTTGACATCCAGATCAATTCCGCCGCATGTTCCAACACGCACAAATGTATCTGCACCGCACTGCACCAGTTCCTCCATCGCAATTGATGCGGACGGTCCGCCAATCCCGGTGGATGTCACGCTGACCTTCTCACCTTCCAGATAACCTGTGTAGGTGACAAACTCCCTGCTGTCCGCCACAAGTTTTGCTTCCTCAAAATGTTTTGCGATCTTCTCACACCGCTTTGGATCTCCCGGCAGGATCACATAACGCCCCACATCCCCCGGTCTGATCTGTAAATGATACTGTAACCCAGCTTCTCCTGAATAGTTCTGCATACCCCCACACCTTTCTTTTTATCTGTCGTTTTCCATTCTCCAGCTGATACATCTCTGAAGATATTCCACATATTCCGGATTTTTGCACATGCCTTTTCCTGGAGTATCCGAAATCTTGGCAACATCCATTCCATTACACTTGGTTGTCTTCATGACAATATTCAACGCCGGAACATCCGTGTCATTTGAAATATAAGTTCCGATTCCAAATGCAATTTTTACTTTTCCTGCAAAATAAGATGCGATCTTATCTGCCCGCTCAAAATCGAGACTGTCGCTAAATAACAGTGTTTTCGTTTTTGGATCGATTCCAAGGCTCTCGTAATGGCGGATCATTTTCTCTCCCCACTCAAACGGATCGCCGCTGTCATGACGCACACCGGAAAACAGTGTTGCGTAAGTCAACTGGAAATCTCTTAAGAAGCAGTCTGTTGTAATAGCATCGGTCAATGCCGTTCCATTTAAAATACCGTATTCTTTTACCCACCAATCCAGCGCATACCAGTTTGAATATGCCGGATTGTGCTTATGATTTCCCTGTCCGACACACATGATCCATTCATGCGCCATCGTTCCTACCGGAGTGATGCCATATTTTTTTGCAAGGAAAACATTGGATGTTCCTACAAACGTAGAACCAGGATATTTATTCTCGTTTAATTTTTTCACTGCCAGTTCCTGTGCCCCGGCAGAGAGTCTTCTTCTGAGTCCAAATTCGCTGAACAGTCCAAGGTTATACGTACCGTTTTTCAATAAAGTTATTTTTTCATCCAGCTTTTTCTCAAAACTTGCAAGCAGATCGTCATAATGATATGCCATGCGGAAATAAACTTCATTTACAATGGCAAGTGTCGGAATCTCATAAAGGGAAGTGTTCAGCCATGTTCCGAATGTTTCGATCGTCAGTCCACATTCTGCGTCCTCCGTAATCTCATAATCTTCATATCGAGGCTGCCACAGTCTTAAGAAATCCACATAGCTTCCCTTCATCCATTTGATCTTATGCAGATATTCCAGCTCCTCTTCTGTGAAACGCAATCCACAGTATGCCTTGATCTGCTCCTTGATCTCCTCCACCATCTCATGGGTAAAGTGAACGTCGGTGTTTCTGCATTTAAAAGACCAGGTTGTCTTATAATCTGAAAACTGATGGTAAATACACTGTCCCATCGAAAACTTGTACATGTCTGTCTCTAATAAACTTGTGATAATTGGTTCTAATAACATCTTTTTCTCCTCTATTTTCCGTAACGATCACTTCTATGCATCAACCAGACCTGCCTGTTACTTTTCTTTTCACGGACTGCTTTGCGCACGTCTTTTTACTATATTATAACTCTGTGGCGGTTTTGACAACAATTTTGTGGAAGAACGGGGCTTGTGGTATGAAATACGCTTTTTGCTATAAAGAAAAGAGACTCCCTTTTTTGAAGTCTCTTCCTGCGTAATGCTTTATTATTTTTGTAACTGCTGGGTGATAAGTGTTCTTTCCTTCCCCTTAATTCCAAGTGCGTCAAGTGCCTGGTCTAACGTCCATTTCATGTTGTTCATGAGATTTTGAACTGATGTTATATTTGCCATTAATGCTCTTTCATCACCATATCTCTCTACAATCTCACTCATTTCTTCACGCCCTCCTTCTTTCTCTTTAAAATGTTTCACACTTTCTGCCAGCTCCGTGTAGTGCATGCACTCCGGATTTTTCTCCCGAAAATCCTGCATCAACTGACCAATCTCATCATTCCCTTTATAATTTCCATTCACGTAAATGATATGGGAGCCGTCACGAAACTGTTCATTCGTTTCGCCTACGTATCGTTCTACGTGATACAAAGGTAAACCCTTTCGGAACTTGTCATGCTTATAAATAAATATCACATAGGAATCCCTCAGTTCCCTAAACGCCTGTCCCTCCTTGAGCATTCTCGAATCAACCATACTGCTGTGATAACGTGCACGTCTGACATGTGCTCCTTCCGAATTACCCTGAACTTCAATGTCGATCTCCTCACCATTTTCATCCATTGCATCCACATCCAACGTAATATTACGCCCGCCAACCTGATGGTTTTTCATTTCATTCTGTCCTGTCACGCTGATAACCTTAACCTTTTTGCCAAGAATGATACGGAGCAACAATTCCGTTGCTTTAATGTTTTTATCAAACACCCGGCTCATCAGATCGTCATCAAATAATGTGAGTTCATTCACAAGCTCATTAACATTCCTCGGATTTTGTCTGAGATTGCTGCTATTCAGTTTTTCTGTCATTTGACCTCATTTCTTCTCTCCCTGTCTAAATAGTAGCACAGTATACCAGCAGAAACAAATAAAATTCCTATAAAATAATACATTTTTAGAAGGTGATCCTGATGAAATCCTCTTACTGCAGTGCCCTGATTTTCTCCCCCAATGCATCTACCTCAGCACCGTATTTTAAGCCCCAGTCCTCACGTAAAAGTTCCAGTTCTTTCTTATAATATTCTACTGCACTCTCGTGATCACCCATTCTGACACAGCACTGTGCCATCGCTTCAAATGAATCTGTATATCGTGGTTTTGGCATGCAGTCGAATGTCTTTTGCCACATCTGGATTGCCTCTTTAAAGTATTCATTGTATGAAAATACATTTGCAATGGAAAATAAAATTCTCCAGCTATTTTCATTTGCTTTCGCCAGTGCCTCATACTCTGCCTTCACAGCTTCGAATCCCACCTGTTTTTCTTTGATAAAAACCTCATAAAAAGCATTCAGTTCATCTGGATTTTTCTGATAGGATTCTTTTAAAACAGTTTTTGCCTCCTCAATCCGTCCATCGTCGATCAGGTTATCCAGCAGATAAAAATATACCCTTGTATTTTCCGGTGCAGTCTTTAATAATTTGTACCAATATCTGATCAACTCCTGATGATTGGCTGTATCCCAGTCAAACCGTTTTCCATGATTTCCGTTATTGATGTTGTTGATATCGCCCTTCTGGTTTGGGTGTAAATCAATTGCCCGCTTTGCGTAATACACTGACTTTTGGTACATACATTCTGCCCGGTGTCCGTAAAAGTCTCCAAGCAGAGAAATTGCATGATAATTCGTCGGGTCTGCCTCTACCTCGCGGATCAGGAATGCTTCTTCATTCTCAAATTCCATATTTGTCATGACTCTTCCATATTGCAATTTCTTTTCAATGCTCTCGTAACGTTTTTCGGTAGAGTATTCAAACAGATCATCAATCTGAATCCCGAATAAGGACGCGATATCCGGCAGCATTGTCATTTCCGGCAGCGAGCCGTCATTCTCCCATTTGCTTACCGCCTGACTGGTAACTCCTAATTTATCTGCAATATCTTTCTGGGACATGCCTTTGGAACGACGTAATTCTTTTATTTTATTGCCAATTGTTTTCATAAAATCTCAGCCTCTTTTCATTTTTTGTTTTTCCAAGATCTTGTGATTTTATTATAGCAATCCTATATGCAACGAACAATTTCAAATTAGTTGCGTTTGTGAAACCGTTGGTTGTTTTATATTGTTTTTCCATTAAATTTTCACTATTTTTACACTATTTTTCATTATTTTCAAGTGTTATTGCCGTAGTCCTATAGCCCAATCTCTAATCTTTTACGATATTCTCTTGGCGTTATCTTGTACCTCTCTTTAAAAACCCGGTTAAATGTCCTTTGACTTTCAAAACCACATTCAAGACATATGTTTGTTATCGTATCCTGCGTATTTTCTAATGCACCAACTGCATAATTTAATCGCACGCCATTTAAATATTTGCTGAAGTTACAATGAAAAGTTTTAGCAAACATTCTCGACAACACGTATTTACTTATCCCCAGATCGAATGCCATCTTTTCAAGACTGATTTCATCTCTAAAATTTTTTGCTATATACTCCACAGAATTGTAAATCAAATCATTACTTCCTAATGATTTTTTATCGATCACCGGTATTTCAGTGAATACATATGCAAGAATTATTTGTGCATATGCCTGTGCCAATATTGGAACGCACTCTGGATTTTGCATCAAAAATTTTATTGCATGAACCACATCCGGATGTACATTTTCTTTTTTTAACACCGGATTTTTGGGACTGTATATTTGTAATTCTTTCAAAAATCCTGAAAGAACTGCCGGATCTATATAAAGGAAAATAGCTTTATTTTCTTTTTCGTCAAAAACCTGATAATGGTGTATTACATTCGGAAACACTATCGCAAAATCACCTTCGTCCATGTTATACAACTCCATTCCGACTCCAAGTGCAATATTTCCATTTGTGACATACACAACCTCTATTGCTTCATGTAAATGGGGTGGCATATGTACTGTTTTTTTCCACTCTGCTGATATTCCCTTATCTTTGTTTTCGTATACTAACAGCATTTAGAGCCACCCTCTTTTTCTTAGATCTGCTTTCCGATACCGTTCTACACTTCAATTGCGACTAACAGATGGTGAATGAATATCTGATATCCTCTTCTGCACTGACATGATATTCGTCTGCCACATCAGTTCCCCAGCTGTCGATACCTCCGACTCCTCTGACTGCTCCGTATACACATAAAACCGTTCTTCTTGCTAGTGGTAATTCCTCATGATGCAGAGCATTTTCAATTTCAGATGCTGTATAAGGAAGGCATGAAAAAGCAAATTCCCGATCCATCTTCTCAATGCGGAGTGTCTGTGGCGAATGATCTGTTCTACTATTGTCAAGACTTGTATGTCTGCTAATTTCGAGCCACTCTGTATCCATTCTCATTCCACATTCCTGTGGAACAAGGTAAGGTGTTAAGCTCAGATCTGTGACTTCGTAAATACCCTTTTCGGCACCTGCTTTTCTATCCGGATATGTCTCACCGGACAAACCCTTATAGATATATTTATCTGCAAGTGTCGGCATGATAAAACGCATTCCAAACACTGGAAGCTCAGGCAGTCCTTTTGCTCCATTATAATGTACATCCACACGGATTTTTCCGGATGCATCAACCGTATATGTCACTAGTACCGTTGTTGACGGATTGGATATCGTCTCATAAGTATATTTTACTATGATCTCATCAGCAAAAATATCCCCACCAAAGCTGTTATTGTCCGGTGCATATGGTTTCTGCTCCTCTCCATCCATAATGACCTGTATTCCCTTGCAGTCAATGAACATATCTGCTGAAAGCCAGCTTCCGCTTTTAATATGGAACTTGCTTCCTCTGTCGTTGTCTGTCAGTGCTCTCCAGAAAGCAGGTTTGGGACAACGGTACAGCCACTCATATCCGTTTTTCACGATAGATTCGAGTCCGCCTTGTGCATAAGAAAAAATATAATCAAATCCTTCACCATGTACACCAAGTGTATAGTCACCATAGACCACTCTTAATTTATCTGTATAAGCCATAGTAATACCTCACTTCCTGCATTGCCGGTTTCTCTTTCCTGTCAGCAAATACGATTCCATTTGCCGAAAATTCATAGTCTGCCGGTTTATCATCAAAGTCACCACCATAACGTAAAACTTCTTTTCCGGTCACCTGATCTTTTACAAGAATTGCCTGATCGATAAAATCCCATATAAATCCACCATGATACATGTCATATTTATCAATCAGCTTCATATAAGCTCCCAGACCTCCCATGGAATTTCCCATATCATGCATGAATTCGCATAAAATATACGGTTTCTTTGGACTGTTATTTAAGTATTCCTCTACATCCTCCGGCTTTGCATACATTCTGGTCTCCAAATCAGAAATCGTATCCTCATATGCCCTGTTGTAATAAGCACTTTCATAATGAACTAATCTTCCATCTTTCTTTTCAGAAAAATAAACGTTCATTGCTTCAATGTCATCACCTGCATAGGATTCATTTCCCAATGACCAGAATAGAATGGATGTATGGTTTTTAAATGTTTCAAAATTATTTCTTGCACGATCAAGTACCGCCTCTTTCCACTGTGGAAGAGATCCCGGCACATTGCAGGATGGTTCGATCGCTCCTAATTTCTGGAAGGAACCATGACTTTCCAGATTTGTTTCTGCCATCACATAAATTCCTGCATTGTCGCACATATAATACCATGGTATCTGATTCGGATAGTGACAGGTACGCACAGAATTAATATTATTTCTGAGCATACATGCGATATCTGCTCTCATATCTTCCAAGCCAATGCATCTTCCTGTTTTTGGATTCCACTCATGACGGTTTACTCCTGTGATAATCAGGCGTTTTCCATTTAAATAAATGATCTTATCAATTATCTCAATTCTTCTGAAGCCAATATCATAAGGAATTACTTCTGCTAAACTTCCATCTTCCGCCTTAAGCTCTACATACGCATGATATAAATAAGGATCATGATTATCCCACAGTTCCACAGTTTCTAAATCAATACAGATCGTACCTTCTAAGTGGTCATTTTCTTTCTTTAACTGTACAGATTTTTCTGCTACTAGATTTTCTTCCCTGTCTTTTAAAATAAAATTAGCGGTTATATTCTGAGCATCCGGTGCAGATACTTTCATGCTGACAGTTACGCTTCCACTCACATTATCCTGATTCAGCACAGGTTTGAACCATACATCATCCATATGTACATCCGGTATCGCTTTCAAAGTAACATTTCTAAAGATTCCAAAAAAGCGGAAAAAGTCCTGGTCCTCTAAAAATGCTGCTGTGCTCATCTTGTGAACCTGAACTGCAAGCACATTTCCCTTTTCTTTTATATAAGGTGTCAGGTCAAACTCAGAAGGCGTAAAACTATCTTCTGCATAGCCTACAAACTGACCATTCAGCCACAGATACATCGCTTCTTCTACACCTTCAAAACAAATATGGATTCTTTTTCCACACATGCTCTTATCCAGGTCAAAGTATTTGATATAAGAACCTACCGGATTGTACTCTGCTTCTGAAAACATTCCTTTTTCTGCTCCGGTCGCCTCCATGCTGTAAGCTCCTCTATGATACTCTTTTCCTTCCCACGGATACATGGTGTTGATATAACGGACTTTATCATATCCAGCCAGTTCAATATGTCCCGGAACCATAATTTTATCAAACCCTGATGCATCAAATGTTTCCTCATAAAAATTAACCGGTCTGCTTTTTACATTTTTACTATAAGAAAACTCCCACTGTCCGTTTAATGACTGAAATAATGGGTTTTTCTCTTTTTTCATGTCCGAATAATCCAAATAATAACAATGATCACTGTGTGCTTCCAACTGATTCACCCGAAATACTTCCGGATTATCCAACCATTTCATATCAGCATTCATATTTTTCCTTCCTTTCCAACTGTTTTCTAAGCTTTTCATTCGCATCTTCTACATTCATTCTTGACATGATAAATGTAATAACCAATGACAATACCATCGGAATCCACAAATACATAACATGCAACATGTTCAGGCAGGATTCTGGCTGGATTGTTGCTTCTTTCACAAATCCACTTGCATCAAGTAACCATCCGCAAAGAGCAACTCCGATTCCTCCACCGATCTTTGTTCCGAAAGAAGTACAGGAATACATTGTTCCGTCAATGTGTTTATGTTTTGTAAGGTATGTATATTCTGAACAGCTTGCAATTACAGCTCCCATATCCCCCTGCCATGGTGCCATTCCAAGTGCTGCAATCGCTGTAAACGCAAGCATAAGCGGAACACTACCCATATAGCCGGCAAAAATCACTCCGACACGTCCTGCTGTCCCAAGAATATAGCCTGTAAGATTCATTCTATATAAACCTTTCATCTTCTCTACCAGCATTGGTGTAATACACATCGCAATGATGACAGGGATATTGATCGCCCATGAGAATACAGAATATAAATCTTCATTTTTCAGTATGTAGATCATGTAATAAATTCCCATATTTAACATAGCTGAATAAATCTGCTGACAAATATAAGTAGCACAGATCATAAGATAATACTTATTGGAAAATAAAAGCTTTGCAGCCTCTACCAGACCATACTTTTCTTCTGTGTGATCTTTACCTGCTTTCAGTTCTTCTTCCGGAAGCTCCTTGATTGAAAATACGGAAATCGTATTTACGATCAGACCAATAACTGCATATACTACCGCAACTGTTCTCCATGCAGCTGCTCCACCGCCTGCTGTTCTTACAAACTGGACTGTAACAGACTGAATCAGTAAGCTTGTCGAAAATGCAAAGATAAAACGCCATGACCCCATCTCAACACGTTCTCTGCTGTTTTTTGTACAGAAAGTAACCAATGATGCATACGCAATATTGTTCGCAGTAAAGAATACTGCATTTAACAGTGTATATGCAACAAAGAACCATGCATACTGTGCCGTTGTTCCAAGAGTGTCCGGTATTGCAAAGTTTGCTACAAGTGTTACCGCACAACCAATATACGCATAAAGCATCCAAGGTCTTGCTTTTCCAAGTCTGCTTTTTGTTTTGTCGATCATCGTTCCAAAGAACATATCACTGATTCCGTCAAATAGCTTTGATAACATGATCAGTGTTCCGATAATACCGGGATTCAAACCTACCGTATTTGTCAAATAAAGCATTACGAATGACGAAAGAAACGCATATACTACATTTCCTGCCAGATCCCCCGAACCATAACCTACCTTGTTATACCATTTCAGGTATTTTTTTTCTTCCATGTGAAACTTCTCCTTTCAATGTACCCTCATTTTGTTTCCACAACTTTGTTATATCTATGATATAACAAGATACATTAAAAGAGCCATGTCACAAATCGCATAAAATATGCACAAAATGATATTATTATATTAAAATCACAATAATCTATTGTGTTATAGCACTAAAAGCATGCACAAAATAGTATTATTTATGATATACTAATTATCAATACAGATAGTTTTTGTCTATCATTGTGCTTGCATTTGCAGTAATATTTTTAATGGGGGATTAAAATGTATACAAATAATGCCTATCTGAATAATTCTACTGTCGACCGAAAAGACAAATCGAAGCCCTTGGTGATAACCATGTGCGGTACCTATAAATTATATACAAAACTAAAACTTCCTACATGGCGTCCCCGGGGCAGGCTTGACTTTCAGCTATTATACATTGCTGCTGGAAAAGCACATTTTCATTTTGGCAGCGATACGGAAGAAACCATTGTTCCGGCTGGCCATATGGTATTGTATCGACCTAAAGAACCTCAAAAATATGAATATTACGCCAACGACCAGACAGAAGTTTTCTGGGTTCACTTTACCGGTAACAATGTTACTAATTTACTACGTTCCTATGGATTAACCAATGATAAAAAAGTGTTTTATTGTGGTTTTGATTCCGAATATAAAACTCTTTTTCAATCAATGATAAAAGAATTACAGATGTGTCAGGATGGATACCCTGAAATGCTGGAAATGTATTTACGCCAGATTTTTATAAAACTACAACGCCATTTTCATTCTTCTATAACTATCACAAGCTCTCGTACTGCTGCTGAAATAGACCGTGCTGTTTCCTACTTTAGTGAACACTATAATGAGCAGATTAATATTGATGATTATGCCAAACAGAATTTTGTCAGCACAAGCTGGTTGATCCGCAATTTCAGATTATATACTGGAATTACACCAAAACAATTTATTATGAAAAAAAGAATATATAATGCAGAAATGCTTCTGCAAAATCAGCATTATAGCATTAATGAGATTGCTCGTATTGTAGGCTATGACAATCCTTTGTACTTCAGCCGTATTTTTCAAAAAACGAAAGGTATCTCCCCTTCTGAGTATAGAAAAAATGCATAAACCAAAAAGCAGAGATGTGCTATTCTCTGCTTTTTGCAACTTTTGTCTATTTATTTTTTCATTTTGGCATGAAATACGCTCTTTCTCATTTTATAATGGCATCGTAAACAGAAAGGAGATGAACTTCCATGAGAAACAAATTCCACAACTATTTTGAAAATATACTCAGCTTTTATTCAACCTTCTTCACAAAGGGATATTACCGTTTTTAAGTACCATTCTATACATAACGATTGCAATGTCACAAAGCGTAATGCCAAAACTATTAAATCCATTTCTGAAAGAAATAATATTAGTCTTAATTATGTTAGAGATGAGGTTGAAGGAATGCTTTATTCAGCATATTCGGTTATTTTAGGTGGAGATTGCAAGCTTTCTGATAAGGGTTTTACAGATATAGATATTTTACTAAACGAAAATGACGAACAATTCTTCTAGATACCCAAATAATCAATTTATTAAATGAGTATGTAGAATTTATTATAAACGATGTCGATATAATGTCTGATTGCATAAGATCATCACTAATCGATAACTCATGGCCGAGAAACAAAACTAAGCAACGTTATAGAAAAATAATTTGCAGATGCCTGTTTTGCTTCGTCTAAATTCATCTGAAAACATGAAGTGTTATAAATTATGATCCTCTTTACACTTTTCCTTGCATCAGCTCATAAGATATGTTATATTATGCGTAGAAAGAGGGAAAGCCAGAGAAGCGGCTTACCCGAATGAATTAAGTAACTGTTTTATCAACAGCCGTCATTATTCGCAGTAATGGCGGCTATTTTCGTTTTCCCTTGAAAATCGTGTAGCACAATCCAACAAGGGCGCAAATGAATATTCCAATCTGAATTAAGTCAGAGTATGTAACATACATTGGCAACGCCCTCCTTTCTTTCGTCTGGAGGGTTGGTCTACGCTTTGCTCCGGTCGTTGCTAAACAAGCCCCACCGGGGCTTAGCAACCCTCCGAAAAAGAGGGTAAGCCGCCCGGCTCTCTGGTTTCCCATGTGCGAAGTATATCATAACTTATTAAATCAGACAACGATAAATCGACAAAATCCCCTTAGATTACTCTAAGAGGATTTGCTTATTTCGAGATATTTTTCTATAAAAGTGCGTCAAAAGGTGTGTCAGTCTTTTATTTCATATCAGAGAATTGTTTCGGAACCCCTATAAAATAAGCATTCTTTGGATTATTTCTCATCCACCACCTGAAAAATAAAAAACTTCAGATAATAACTTTCATCCGCCGCCCACAAAATCGGATGATCCGGTGCCTGTGTACGGAATTCCACCTGACGGAGTCTCTTATGTGTTGCCTTGGCAGCCTCTTTCACAGTCTTTGCGAGAAGCTCCTGCGTCATAAAATGAGAGCACGAACAAGTGGCAAGATACCCGCCATCTTTCACTAACTTTAATCCTTTCATGTTAATTTCACGATAACCTTTGATTGCATTTTTTGTCGCCTCGCGGGATTTTGTGAACGCTGGTGGATCCAGAATGACTACATCATATTTTTCTCCTGCCTGTGCGAGTTTTGGAAGTTCATCCAAAACATTTGCCTGACGGAAATGTACGTTGTTTTCCAGATGGTTCAATCTCGCATTCGCCTCTGCCTGACTGACTGCATATTCGGAAATGTCAAGTCCGGTGACATCTACAGCCCCGGCGATTCCTGCATTCAGTGCGAACGTTCCCATATGTGTAAAACAGTCTAAAACTTTCTTGCCTTTGCAGATACGCTGCATGGCTAGACGATTATATTTCTGGTCGAGGAAAAATCCTGTTTTCTGGCCATTCGCGACATCGACCATATAATGAACACCGTTTTCCACGATCTCCACATTCGTGTCAAACGCATCCCCGATGAAGCCTTTCACTTTGGAAAGCCCCTCTTTCGTTCGCTCATTTGCATCGCTCCGCTCGTACACGCCGCGGATTTTGATACCGTCCTCTGCCAGAATTTCTTTTAAAAAGTTCACGATTATTTCCTTGAACTGCTCCATGCCAAGTGCCAGACACTCGACCACGAGCACATCCTCATATTTATCGATCACTAAGCCCGGCAAAAAATCAGCCTCACCGAAAATAATACGGCAGGAAGAAGTATCTACGGTTGTCTTGCGGTACTCCCATGCATTTTTCACACGCATTTTCAAAAATGCTTCATCGATCTCCTGATCCGGTTTTCTCGTCATCATGCGGATACGGATTTTCGAGTTCTGGTTGATAAATCCTTTTCCCATCGGATACCCGTCAAAATCATGTACAGTCACGACTTCTCCGTTTTTGAACCGTCCTGTAATGGTGTCTATCTCATTGTCAAAAATCCACGCACCGCCCGCTTTGATGGTACGTCCTTCCCCTTTTTTCAATGTCACAATTGCACTCATATCTGCTCTCCTTATTTAAAATCTTTCTCTCACTGTTTTTTCTGTCATTTCCACTCTATCGGCATATTTTAGCATGGTTTTCTGCGGTTCACAAGATTTATGATGGCTCCGCCTGATTTTCTTTGTAATTTACGCTTGTAGTTTTATAAAAAAGTATTTCTCTTCTTGCAAAATATCTCCTGACTTACGATAATAAAGACAGGGAATGCTTTTTCGTGCTGTTTCACGAATTTGCTGATCTTCCATGATAAAACACTGGATCATTCTGATTTTGAAAGGTAAGACTCTTATGATAAAAATAAGTTTATGCATGATCGTAAAAAATGAAGCTGCCATCCTGTCCAGATGTCTCGACTCTGTCTGTGACCTGATGGATGAGATTATTATTGTGGATACCGGCTCCACCGACGATACAAAGGCTGTAGCAGCAAAATACACTGACCGGATTTACGATTTCGCATGGAACAATGATTTTTCTGCTGCAAGAAATTTTTCTTTTTCCCTCGCAAATATGGATTATATTTACGCACCGGATGCAGACGAGATACTGGACGAGGAAAATCGCAAAAAATTTCTTTTGTTAAAAGAAGCCCTTCTGCCGGAAATTGAGATCGTACAGATGAAATACCGCACCGTCTCCGAATTTAACACCGTTTTGAATGCAAAAACCGAGTACCGTCCAAAATTGTTTAAACGTGTCCGGGAATTTGAGTGGATCGATCCGATCCACGAGACGATCCGCCTCACACCGGTTGTATTTGACAGTGACATTGAGATTTTGCACATGCCGCAGTCTATGCACCACAAACGGGATTTTTCCATTTTTGTGGACGCCTTCAACAGAGAGGGGACATTTTCTGCCAAGCTTCGCAGCATGTATGCAAAAGAATTATTGAAAACAGGGGATGAAAAAGATTTTGCGGAGGCACTTCCGATTTTCCGCCTGATATATGATTCCGGCACAGACACCGACGCACAGAAAGAAGCCGCCTGTGTGCTCGCACACGCCTACAGGATTGCCGGGGACACCAACCGCTTTTTCCAGATGACACTGCGGGATATGCTGTCAACACCATGCGCCGAAATCTGTCTTGAACTTGGAGCTTATTTTGAGGAAGCCGAAGATTATGAGGAAGCTTCCCTCTGGTATTATAATGCTGCGCATGAGACATCCAGCATTTTAGATGTACACACGGGCGGCGATCTGCCGCTTCAGGGATTGATCCGCTGTTATAAGATAATGCTTGCAGTTCTGCCGGAGGATGATCCGTTTGCCGCACTTACCGCAAATCAATATGAAGAGGCTCTCGCCGATGCCAGGGAAGCACTCGCCAACTGGGATGTGCCGGAAGAATTATAATTCCTTACACATCATTTTTTTTCAAAAATTTGAGCAGTAAAAGACTTGTCATCTATTCCAATCTGCCACATCGACCGTTTGTGGCAAGAACGGAACATTTTTGTCCGAGAGTGACTGCTCCGCCCTCTACTGTGGTGACAACGCCGCCGGCTTCTTCCACGATCAGCGCTCCCGCCGCAAAGTCCCACGGACTCAGGCGCAGCTCAAAGTATAATTCTGCGCGCCCTGCTGCTATGCTGCACAGATCGATCGCTGCGGAGCCGCTTCTGCGCACATCAAGCGCTTTCTTAAAGTATGCGTAAGCCATCTGAAATGATTTTTTGCTCAGTTCTTCGTAATACGGTGCTGTGCCAAATAATACAATGCCCTCAGAGAGCGGATTTCTGGAAACATGAATCGGTCTTCCGTTTAAAAATGCACCCTTTCCACGTTCTGCCGTGAACATTTCATCCAGATACGGATTGTATACAACACCTATATATTTTTCACCGTCTTTTGCCAGTCCTACTGAAATCGCACTCACATGATAGTCTTTGATAAAATTTGTCGTTCCGTCAATCGGATCCACAATAAACGCAAATCCTTTTTTGATCGATGCGTGCACGTCATCTTCTTCCCCGACAAACACTGCCTCCGGAAGTATTTCAAGCAGCTTTTTCCGAAGGGTTTCCTGTACCTTTTTGTCATAGACTGTCACAAAATTAGCGTGTCCTTCCTTCGTCTCTACCATATCGGCAGTCCGCACTGCGTCCAGCATGATTTTTCCACATTCACGCACTGCATCCGCAATTTTTTCCACAAGTGTGCGGTTCAATTTGTATAAAACCTGTGTTTCACGTTCCAGCCACGGAATTTCCGGTGCAAATGTGACCTGCTCTTTTATTTTCTGATCCATCTGTGCGATATATGCTTTCTGTAAAAAGTCATGCATCTTCTTCTGCTCTCTTTTTAATAAGGAAAGATTGCTCTGATATGCCTCCTCCACAGTCACAAAAGTTCCATGGAATCCCAGTTTTTCCTCGTAATCGTCCTGCACTCCCGGCGCTCTTTTATCGCTCATCAGCCAGCACTCGTAATAACAGGATTTCATCTGAAAATAACTTTCCGGATCCTCAGTATCAATGTTCTGCTCAAATGTTTCCCCGATTTTCACCCCGATATGGATATCCGTGTATCCTGTCTCCTCCGTGATCTCCCGAAGCAATGTTTCTTTTTCCGTTTCGCCCTCTTCCATGCCACCACCCGGGAATTTGTAATCACCGCGGTTGGTCTGTACCATAAGGATTTTATTCTGATAATGGATCACGCCGCGGACTGCGGTTCTTTGATTGATATGTACCGGTGTTTGCGGCAGCTCGTCCGTGATAAACTGTAATTGAAACTGCATATTGATGTCCCCCTTCTGTAAACGCATATGTTTTGATGTTAAAAGCTTAAATGTATTTGCATAAAAAATCAAGATGCCTCGTCTTAAGCCCTTGTAAAACATCTCATAAAGTGTTAAAATATTAATTGATAATTTTTTAACAAACATTGCCTGTGTTTTTTATTTACTGAAAATGAAACACAGCATACATTTCATTCCAAATTTAGGGGAGGTATTTACAATGGATTACTCACAGGAATACAAACAGAAACTTGTTTCCGCAGATGAAGCTGTAAAATTAATCAAATCCGGTGACTGGGTTGATTATGGATGGTGCAATGGTACGGTTGACGTTTTGGATCAGGCACTGGCAAAACGTACCGATGAACTTAAAAATGTAAATTTACGCGGTGGTATTTTATTAAAACCGCTTGCTGTTTTTGCCCGCGAGGACGCTGGTGAACATTTCACATGGAACTCCTGGCATATGTCCGGTATCGAACGAAAACTGATCGCCCGCGGATGTGCTTACTATTCTCCGATCCGCTACTCCGAACTGCCTCGTTATTACCGTGAATCCTCATGTCCAGATGATGTTGCAATGATCATGGTTGCGCCGATGGATAAACACGGTTACTTCAACTTCGGGCCAAACGCATCCCATCTCGGTGCAATGTGTGAGACTGCCAAACATGTCATCGTGGAAGTCAACGAAAATATGCCACGCTGCCTCGGCGGTACAGAATGCGGCATTCATATTTCCGATGTCACATATATTGTGGAAGGAAACAATGCTCCGATCGGCGAACTTGGTGCAGGCGGTCCTGCCACTGATGTTGATAAAAAAGTTGCCCAGCTTATCGTAGACCAGATTCCAAACGGTGCCTGCTTACAGCTCGGTATCGGAGGCATGCCAAACGCTGTCGGTTCCCTGATCGCAGAATCTGACTTAAAAGATCTTGGTGTCCACACTGAAATGTATGTAGATGCTTTTGTTGATATTGCAAGAGCCGGAAAGATCAACGGTTCCAAGAAAAACATCGACCGTTTCCGCCAGGTTTACGGTTTTGGTGCCGGAACAAAGAAAATGTATGATTACCTTGATGAAAACCCAGAGCTTATGAGTGCTCCGGTAAGCTACACCAACGATATCCGTTCCATCGCAGCTCTGGATAATTTTATTTCCATTAACAACTGCGTGGATATCGACCTTTTCGGACAGATCAGTTCTGAATCCTCCGGTATCAAACAGATCAGTGGTGCCGGCGGACAGCTTGACTTTGTTTTAGGTGCTTATCTGTCAAACGGTGGTAAGAGCTTTATCTGCTGCTCCTCTGCATTTATCGACAAACAGGGTGTTATGCACTCCCGCATCCGCCCGACTTTAGTAGAAGGTTCCATTGTTACCGATACACGTGCCAACACACATTATGTTGTAACCGAGTATGGTATGGTAAATCTGAAAGGACTTTCCTCCTGGCAGAAAGCTGAGGCATTGATCTCTGTTGCTCATCCTGATTTCCGTGATGAACTGATCGCTGAAGCTGAGAAAATGCATATCTGGAGACGGTCGAATAAATAGTTGACCGGAGTTTCACTTACCGTGGAGAGCAGATTCTGTGGTGCTTTCTTAGGATGTGAAGGGCAGATATAAGCGTCCTTTCACAAGTCAGAATTTTATATGTAATGAAAAAGAAAAACGGTATAAACGAAATATTATGTTTCTGTTCGCTGGGCATTCCGATAGGCTTCTGAGCAACAATCTTGAGAAGCAGTGCTTCCCAAGATTGTTAGAATCCTATCTCCATAGCTCACGAAGAAAATAATATTTGTTTATACCGTTTTGCTTTCATTTACGTTACGAATGACTTGTGAGAGGACACTTATATTTGCCCAATTTACACTATGAAGCGCACCACAGAATCTGCAATTTACGTTATGGAACTCACGGTTATGGGATGGGTGCCTATAGGATTAAAACTCAATCTGCATTCCTGAAATAAATGAATTAGGTTTTTTAATGAATTTTAACAGAATAAAATAGAATTGTATATGTGATTATGGTAGAATATGATATTAATGATTTTGGCAATCGGAATTTGTAAAGGAGAACTTTATGAAAAGGATATTAGTGACAGGTGGAACAACTTTTGTAAGTAAATATGTGGCAGAATATTTTGTGAATGCGGGTTATGAAGTATTTGTACTTAACAGAAATTCTAAACCACAAGTTCAGGGAGTAAAACTTATTCAAGGCGATAGGCATAATTTGGGTGGTGTATTGAAGGATACATTCTTTGATGTTGTAGCTGATATAACGGCTTATAACGATAAAGATATAATTGATTTTGTTAAGGAATTAGGTTCTTTTGATCAGTATATTATGATTAGTTCGAGTGCTGTTTATCCAGAGTATGGTGTTCAGCCATTTCTGGAAGAATCAGAGAAATCCGAAAATAAGTTTTGGGATGCATATGGAACTGATAAAATAGCAGCTGAAAAGGCATTGCTTGAAAGAGTGAAAGATGCATATATATTAAGACCGCCTTATTTATATGGACCAATGAATAATGTGTACAGAGAGGCTTTTGTATTTGATTGCGCCTTGGCGGACAGAAAATTCTATTTACCTCAAGATGGCGGTATGAAATTACAATTTTTTCATGTGAAAGATTTATGCAGGTTGATGGAGGTAATAATTAAAGAAAAGCCGGAAGAGCATATTTTAAATGTTGGTAACGTTGAAGCAGTTTCTATTAAAGATTGGGTAACAAAATGCTATGAAAGCTTAGGAAAAATACCAAATTTTGTGAATGTTTATGAAGAGATTGAACAGAGAAATTATTTTAGTTTTTACAACTATGAGTACTATTTGGATGTATCACGTCAAAGCAAAATATATCCAGAAACCATATCATTAGAAGACGGATTGAGAGATAGTGTTAAATGGTATTTGGAACATAGAACAGAGGTAAATAAGAAACCATATTTTGAATATATAAATGAAAATTTAGTGGAGCGTTAATTTGAATAGCAATCGTTATATAGAATACGATAAATTTTTATTTGAGGAGGTGAACACTTTGGATATTGAGAAAACCAAATCATATTACAATCAAATAAGAAGTGAAGATTTATGTGATTGTGATTATTGTAGAAACAATATTCATGAAGTCAAAGCAGCTTATTCTACCTCTTTTATAGGCACTCATCCCATAACCGTGAGTTCCATAACGTAAATTGCAGATTTTGTGGTGCGATTCACAGTGTAAATTGGGCAAATATAAGCGTCCTCTCACAAGTCATCCATAACATAAATAAAAGAAAAACGGTGCAGACAAATATGATTTCCTTCGTGAGCCATGGAGCTGGGATTCTAAAAATTTTGTGAAGCTCTGCTTCATAAAATTTTTGTTCAGAAGCCCAGCGGAATGCCCGGCGAACAGGAACATCATATTTCGTCTGTACCGTTTTTCTTTTCATAAACCTATAAAATCACGACTTGTGAGAGGACGCTTATATCTGCCCTTCACGCCCTAAGAAAGCACCACAGAATCTGCGACACTACATCCGTTAAACTCCGGTTATAGTGTCCCAGCCATCCGTTCCCGGATTGCCACTCCTGTCGGAGTTCCTGCAAGCCCTCCTTTTCCAGTTTCGCGGATATCCTCGCTCATGCTGCGTCCAATCGCACGCATTGCATCTATCACTTCATCCGGCGGGATTTTACTTGTGATTCCAGCCATGACCATATCCGATGAAGTCATTGCATTGACCGCTCCCATCACATTGCGTTTCACACACGGCACTTCGACCAGACCTGCCACGGGATCACAGGCAAGTCCAAGCAGATTTTTCAATGCCAGGGCTGCCGCATGGGAAATCTGCTCGGCATCTCCACCCATAAGGTATGCCACTCCTCCAGCCGCCATCGCCGAAGCCGAGCCGATCTCAGCCTGACAACCTCCGGCTGCCCCGGCGAGAAACGCCCTGTTTGCGATCACGCCGCCGATTCCTGCCGCCACATAAAGAGCTTCCACCATTTTTTCTTCGGAAAAATGTTTTTCCTCTTCTAATGTGAGAAAAACTGCCGGAACAACACCGCAGGAGCCCGCAGTCGGTGCCGCAACGATCCGTTTCATGCAGGCATTGGATTCACCTGTCTTTAAAGCTTTTTCCATCACTTTTCCAATAAATTTTCCACAGAGCAAAGTTCCTGCTTCTCTTGCTGCATGCATTTTTTCCCCGTCTGTTCCCACCAGACCGCTTGCAGACTTCAGCTTTCCATCATAATTGTCATCTGCCTCACGCATTGCCTGATACATGCCCCGCATCTGCTCAAAGGCTTCTCCCTCGCTGATTCCCTGCTCCCTGCAATCATCTTCCTGCACGATTTTCCAGAAGGGCTTTCCTTCTTTTGTTGTCATTTCGCATATTTCTTCTAAGGACTTATACATTTTTCTCTCCCTACAGTAAACTCAGATATGTTACTTTTAAAATTCCTTCCATCCGTTCTAACCACTTGAGTGCATCCGCCGGAATTTCCTGATCGCACTCAATGACCATAACTGCATTTCCACCGCGGCTTGCACGGTATAACTGCATCGTTGCGATGTTGACCGATTTGTGGGCAAGCATGGATGTTACCTCTGTAACATGCCCCGGCTGGTCAATATTATGCACGATCAGTGTCGGATAATCTCCACTGAAATTTGCTGTCAGACCATCGATCTCACAGATTTCAATACGTCCGCCTCCGATAGATGCCGCGATTACCTCCAGCGTTCTTCCTGATTCGCCTGTAAGTTCCAATTTGACAGAGTTTGGATGCACATCCCCAAGATCGATCCCGGACAGTGTGAACTGCAATCCCTCACGCTCTGCGATCTCAAAGCTGTGCGGAATCGCCGGGTCATCCACCTGCATTCCAAGAAGTCCTGCCACAACCGCCTTATCCGTTCCATGTCCTTTTCCTGTTGCCAGAAATGATCCGTGAAAAAAGATATCTGCCCTTACCACTTTTTCTGCAAGCAGTTTGTGACAGACTCGTCCGATTTTTACTGCTCCCGCTGTATGGGAGCTGGACGGTCCAACCATGACCGGTCCAATAATATCTAATAAATTCATAATCCTCCTTGTTTTGCGAAGCAAAATGTTATTTCACTTTGTGAAATTTGACCCTCTGGTGAGCAGAGGATTTAGCCTCCTTGTTTTGCGAAGAAAAAACAGGGTATACCAAATCTGATATACCCCATCGTATAGTTTTTGTTGATAAAACATTTTTATTCTGATGTAGAAATTATATCTGCTTTATACCGGAAATGCAAGCGTTACTGCTCGCCCGCAATAACACTTTTTCCTATTGATTCTGTCAAAGATAAATGTCATAATATAATCTATACTGTAATAGTATAAAAGTACGGAATCATTACCTTATAATATAGAAGTGGTAAAGGCAGACTCTGTTCTGACAAACACGCCGCTTCCGGGGAGAAGATGAAATGCAGATAAAATGTGAATACTGTGGTTCCATGATTGAAGAAACCGCAGATAAATGTCCATTTTGCGGGGCAACAAACAATGCAGTCAAACGAACCGCCGATAAAACACCAAAAACAATCGCCGAATTACAGCAGTGGTATCAGGACAGACACCTGCCGCCGTATGAGACAACAAGATTTTTTATTGGCATCAATTATAAGAAACCAAAAGCATTTGGTATTTATCAGGATGGCGACCAGTTCATTGTATACAAAAACAAGGCAAACGGCGAACGTGCCATCCGCTATCAGGGCACGGATGAAGCTTATGCTGTCAATGAACTTTATCTGAAATTAAAATCTGAGATTTTAAATCAGAAGGCAAATAACCAGACAAGAAAACAACAGCAGACACTCACGCGGGAGCAGAAGAAAGAAAAGCATAAAAACATACTCATCACTTTTGCGATCTTTTTTGCCGGCTTTGTGGGGCTGATCTCCATTGCCATTATCGATATGCTTGCCAAGGGATTCGGAGCTTCCCTGTTCTGGTCCGTTTTTCTTGCAATCGGACTGACAATCGCAAGTTTAATTCTGGCAGGTAAATTTGGTGGCCGTGTTCCTCTCCTGCAAAAATTTCATGATAACGTAATTGGGGAAAAGTCGTCCGGCCGCGCATTTTTACTGACTTATGTTGTGATTTATGTCATTTCTTTCTGTTTATTATTTGCACCGCTTCACGCTTATTACAATGTCAGCTATTATCGCTATAACGATACCATTTACGCCAACACACGCCATAGCTGGTATGAGTACGAAGACTACGGTTACGGTGGCGATTATGAAAAAGTCAGTAAATCCTCGATTCCGGACGACGTCTTAGCAAATAAAACTGACTATCAGTTCAACTATAATGATGATAACGAATGGACTTCCAGCTTTACAGAATTTGAGGACAGCAGTTACTATGACGAGCATTATACTTCTGATTCGGATTCTGACAGCAGTTATGACTGGGATTCCGGAGACAGCTGGGATTCCGGAACAACAGACTGGGATAGTGACTGGTAACTATAGAATACAAAGGAGTACATATGGAACATACACATATCGCCAAGGACGGTACTGTTTATACACACACGCATGAGGAAGCACACGAACACGGTCACTCACATTCCCACCCACACCATCACGAAAACACAAAGGCCGTTTTAAACCGTATGAACCGTGCAATCGGTCATATGGAAGCCGTTAAGACCATGATCGAGGACGGAAGGGACTGCAGTGAAGTCCTGATCCAGATTGCGGCAGTGCGGTCAGCAATTAACAATATCGGTAAAATCATTCTGGAAGATCACATTAACCACTGTCTGGTAGATGCGATTGAAACAGGTGATGAGCAGGTATTAAAAGACTTAAACGAGGCTATTAACAAGTTTGTGAAATAGCCTCCGGTGCTATATGTTCTCATTTAGTCATAGTTTGTTCATTTTTTATTCATATTTTATAGAAAATCCTGAAATCTTCCTTCTTTTTTATTTATCTTTCCAATTGTTTTTTTCCCTCATAAGCGATATATTCTTTTAGTATCAAAAATAATTTTTTTACTGTAATTTTACATGTGTTTTACTTGGACAATAAAAGAGCTTTTAAAACTCTTTTTCATTGCAGATTATCATAACTGCTGATAGATGTAACGCACCTGTATTTTTTTTGCAAAAGCGATTGCAAAAAGCTCAGATGCAGACAGGAAAATCAATTTTTTGTATTTTCCTTTGCCAACAAGGAGGGTATATGAAACAGAAATTCAAGTCAGTCAAAGAAAAAATGAACAAATTATTCCAGAAATTTGCACCGGTAAAGGAAAAAGCAGAAGTTTTTCTTTCAAAATTACCAAAAAGGAAACCACACAGTGAGAAATATTATAAGAGAATTGCATTTTTCAATAGATATTCCCTTATTTTCCACTTTATTTTAGCATGCTTTATTACTTTTACCGTAGAAGTGATCTCCAGAAGAGACTTTTTCTCTGCTGTTTCCTTCGTAGGCAATCATACATGGGCTTACCTTTACAATGCCTTTATTGTATTTGCTTCCTTATCAATTGTTTACCTGTTTAAGACAAGAGCACAGCTTCGTGTTCTGATCACCGGACTCTGGATTTTCCTCGGAACAGTCAACGGAATCATCCTTTCCAACCGTGTAACTCCATTCAGCTACACCGATTTTAAAATGCTTCCAGACCTGTTTGCAATGCAGAACACCAATTATTTTACTGCGGAAGAGGCTACCGTTGTAGTAGCTGTGGTTGCTTCTTTCATTATATTTCTGGTTCTCTTCTTTATCAAAGGACCGAAATATCAGGGAAAACGCCACATTGTACTTTCCCCGCTTGCGATCGTTGCACTGTTAGTTGTCGGTATTCCGATCACAACGCAGGCTGCACAGAGTTCTAATATTATTGCCTCTTACTTTGCAAATATTGCACAGGGTTACTCTGATTACGGATTTGTTTATGGTTTCTCTACAAGCGTTGTCGGTCGTGGAATGAATAAACCAGATGATTACTCCAAAGAAACCATTGACGCTATTGAAACTTTAGTGGACTCTTCCAAAGAAGAAACAACTGTTTCTGCTGGCAAAGAGCCAAATATTATCTGTATTTTGCTGGAATCCTTTATCGATCCATATGATGTGAATTTCCTTCAGATGTCAGAAGATCCGATTCCAACATTCCACAGTTTAGAGCAGAACTTCACCACCGGTTATCTTACCGTACCTGTTGTCGGAGCCGGAACTGCCAATACAGAATTTGAAGTTTTAACCGGTATGAGCATGCAGTACTTTGGTACCGGCGAGTATCCTTACAAAACAATTTTAAAACAGTCTGACTGCCCAAGCGTTGAAAGTATTGCATCTGACCTTTCCTCTATTGGTTATGGCACACATGTCGTACATAACAACACTGCTACCTTCTACAGCAGAAACAATGCATTTTCAAAAATGGGATTTGATACATTTACAAGTAAAGAGTTAATGAACATTACCGAGTACACACCAAGTGGAAGCTGGCCAACCGATAAAGTTCTTGTAAATGAGACTGTAAAAGCTATGGATGCAACAGAAAATCAGTCCGACTTTGTATACACGATCACAGTTGGTTCCCATGGAGATTATCCAACTGAAAAGATTATTGAGAATCCGGAGATCACTGTAACCGGAGCTGCCGATGAAGCTTCCAATAATCAGTGGGAATATTATGTAAACATGATCCACAACACAGATAACTTTATTGCAAACCTCATTGATGCAGTCAACCGCCGCGGTGAGGATACCATTATTGTTATGTTTGGCGATCACCTTCCTACAATGGGTCTTGAAGATTCCGATATGAAATCCGGTGATATTTTCAAGACAAAATATGCAACCTGGAATAACTTCGGTCTTCCAAAACAGGACGCTGATCTGACTGCTTACCAGTTATTAGCACACATTACCGGTCAGATGGGTATCCATGAAGGAACCATGTTTACTTACACACAGACACAGGCAGATTCCTCCACTTACCAGAATGGTCTTGACAATCTCCAGTATGACCTTCTCTACGGTGAGAGATATGCTTACAACGGCGAGGATTTATATCCGGCAACGGATCTTGTCATGGACGTGGAAGACGTCAATGTAACATCCGTCCGCAAAAATGTATTGAATAATACCTTAGCGGTTTACGGTTCCAACTTTACAAAGAATGCCAAGATTTTTGTAAATGGAGAGAAGGTTCCTACCACTTACCTTACCTCCGGAATCCTGACAACTTCTCTGGATAATGTTTCCGATGGCGATGTGATTTCCGTAAGTATCACCGGTTCCCAGGGCATTATCTTACGGGCAAGCAATGATGAGGTAATTTATGAAGATCCTGATGTCATTACAACAGAAACCGAAGAACCTACCGAGGTAAACGAGACAGAGTCCTCCGAAACCCGAACTACTGAAACAGAAACTTCTGGTACAGGAAACTCTGAGACTGTAAACTCTCAGGAAAATAATTAATCATAAAAAAAATCCCGGATGTGCGACATTATGTACATCCGGGATTTTTTGTAAAGTGATAAAAATGCAATTTTATAAAAGTATGGGTTATACTGATGAATCAACTCACCATATGCATGACTGTCCCCATGAATTGCTTTATAAACCAAAGAGTACTCTTCTTTTTTCATCTTTCACCCACCTTTCATATATTAGATACCTGACCGCACCGCCGGGTTTCAAAAATTTTCTATTGTATCCAATTGAAGTAAAGTATTTTATACAGAAAAAGCCTGCATCTCCGGAAAACTTCCTTCGATGCAGGCTTTTTTCTCTCTTATATGTAAGAATGATCGATTTTCGTCACCACGTAATAGTTATCACCGAAATGTTCATGCACAGACTGGAGCACTTCTGTGAGCAGTTCCTCGTCCGTCAGACGGAATCCAAATGGCGCGAGAATGTCAAAAATGAGGTTCGTATGTGTCCCACCACTCACCATTCTGAAATCGTGAATGGACAAATCTTCATCAATTGCCTTGATCAGAGATACCATAGCTGCTTTCGTCTCACTCACATGCTCATCCGAAGTCACGACCGGATCCATGTGGATCGTTGCCTCACAGCCAAGTGTCTCGCGCAGTTCATTCTCAATATTGTCTATCACATCATGCAGTTCCAAAATATTTCCCTCTGCCGGAACTTCTGCATGCAATGAGATCATCTGTCTGCCCGGGCCGTAATCATGGACGATCAGATCATGCATTCCGCATACTTCCGAATGTGACATTACGATCTCATCTATTTTTTCTACAAATTCATGTGCCGGCGGCTGTCCAAGCAATGGATTTAATGTCTCTCTGGCAGCGTCAAAACCTGCATAACCGACTAATAAGCCCACAACCAGACCGCAGTAGCCATCAATTTTGATTCCTGTAAAATGGGTGAATACGGATGCCAGAAGCACAACCGTTGTCGCTGCGGTATCACTTAAACTGTCTGTGGCAACCGCTTTCATCGCTGCAGAATCCAGTTTTTTTCCAATAGCACGGTTATAATATGCCATATATAGTTTTACAAGAATGGATGCGATCAGGATCACTGCCACAAGGAGCGTGAACTCTGTTTCCTCCGGATGCATGATTTTTCCGATGGAGTCACGGACGAGTTCGTAACCCATCAAAAGGATTGCCGCAGCCACAACCAGGCCGGAAACATACTCAATCCTTCCATGTCCAAATGGATGCTCCGTATCCGGTTTTGCCCCTGCAAGCTTGAAGCCAAGCAGTGTCACGATCGAAGAACCTGCATCTGAAAGGTTGTTAAAGGCATCTGCTGTGATCGCAATGGAATTGCTTAAAGTTCCTGCGAGAAATTTACCGATAAAAAGCAGTACATTAAATAATATACCGATCACACCGCACAGCATTCCGTATGCCTCGCGCTGTTTTATTTTATCTTCTGAGTCTTTGATAAATATTTTTGCTAATAATGTTACCATGTCACTCTTCCTTTTTTATTCCAGTTTTCCAAAATGTGCAAAAGGCCAGTAAGTAAAAAGTGCCTTTCCTAAAATTTTGTCTTTTGTCACATAAGTGTTACTCCAATATCTCGCATCCCAGGAATCATTCCTGTTATCTCCCATCATGAAGTACGATTCCTCCGGCACCTCAAATGTATATGGACCTGTGGCAACAGTCCATTCTTCTTTCAGATAGTCCTCCTGTAAAGGCTCTGTCGATCCATTGATATATATTTTTCCATCCTCAATAGCGATGGTATCCCCCGGAAGCCCGATCACACGCTTCACATAGATCTCACTCTCGTCATCCGGATACCGGAATACAACAATATCCCCTCTCTCTGGCTCACCAAAAACATATGCCAGCCGGTTTCCGATAAAGCGGTCTCCCGGCAGGATTGTATTCTCCATGGACCCGGTAGGAACATCCGCATTGATGATCAGAAAGTTTTTGATCAGAAGTGCTGCCACTAACGCAATTGCAAACGGGATCACCCAGCTCATGATCTCTTTGAAAATGGAGGTTTGTTCCTCATCACTCTCCTGCTTTTCCGGTGTCTTAATACCGTCTGACGTCTGCTCAGCTTTATGTTCTATTGGATCATTAAAATCTTCTACCTGTAAATCTTCCATTATCTCTTTATCCTCAATTCATTTTCCTTATAATCTGCTATTCTGCTTTTTGCAATAGCTATATTTTACCATAACTGGAATGAAATAGATATGAGAATTTTCCTGTTGCACAAAAAAGACTGCCGGCAGTTTACCTTTTCATAAATCTGCCTGACAGTCTGATGTGCCTTCCGGAAAAAAGCTCTTAGTACTCTTCCTCTTCGCCTTCTTCTTTCTCAGAAATATCGTTCACCGGTTTCTCCAGTCCCTCGATCGTGATATGGTTTTTCTCTGCGTAATCCCATAATGCAGCGTGGATTGCTTCCTCTGCCAACAGGCTGCAGTGAACCTTCACTGGTGGAAGTCCGTCTAAAGCTTCCATTACGGCTTTATTTGTCACTTCCAACGCCTGCTGTACCGTTTTTCCCTTTACAAGTTCGGTTGCCATACTACTTGTTGCAACGGCTGCGCCACATCCAAATGTTTTAAATTTTACATCCTGGATGATCCCGTTATCATCAATGTCAAGATACATTCTCATGATGTCGCCGCATTTTGCATTACCAACGGTACCGACACCGCTTGGATTCTCAATCTCTCCAACGTTTCTTGGGTTGTTAAAATGATCCATTACTTTTTCACTATACATACTTTTTATCCTGCTTTCTTTGAAATAACCTGTTATTTTGATCACTGTAAAATCATGTGATTGAAAAATTTATTTATTCTGTTTTTTTACGAAATCCTCATATAATGGGGACATGCTTCTCAAACGTTCAATGATCTTCTTTAACTCGTCTACAACAAAATCGATTTCTTCTACGGTATTCTTCTCGGAAAGTGTCAGACGAAGAGAACCGTGTGCGATCTCATGAGGAAGACCGATCGCAAGCAATACGTGAGACGGGTCTAATGATCCGGAAGTACATGCAGAACCACTGGATGCACAGACACCTGCCTGATCCAATAAGATCAACATGGATTCACCCTCGATATAACGGAAGCATACGTTTACGTTGTTTGGCAGACGGTCATGTCTGTCACCGTTCAATCTCACATATGGGATTTCTGTTAAAATACGGTCGATCAGATGATCTCTTAAGTTGATCTCTTTTGCACTTCTCTCTGCCATGGTATTTTTTGCGATCTCGGCTGCTTTGCCGATACCTACGATACCCGGTACGTTCAGAGTTCCGGCTCTACGTTTTCTCTCCTGCGCACCACCGTGGATGAAGGAAAGAATCTTCACGCCTTTTCTGATATACATTACACCGATTCCCTTTGGTCCGTTGATCTTGTGACCGCTGGCACTCAGCATATCAATGTTCATCTCGTCCACATCGATCGGAATATGTCCAAATGCCTGTACAGCGTCCGTGTGGAATAATACGCCATGTTCATGTGCGATACGTCCGATCTCCCTGACCGGCTGGATGGTTCCGATCTCGTTATTTGCTGTCATTATGGAAATCAGGATTGTATCAGGACGGATTGCTGCCTCTAACTCGTCCAGTTTTACTTTACCGTTTTCGTCAACGTTCACATATGTGGTCTCAAAACCTTTTTTCTCAAGGTAAGCACAGGTGTGAAGGATCGCATGATGTTCGATCGTGCTTGTGATGATGTGTTTTCCTTTGGACGCATAAGCGTCTGCGGTTGCCTTTAATGCCCAGTTATCAGACTCGCTGCCGCCACCTGTAAAATAAATCTCATCTGTCTTCGCATTGATCAGTCCTGCCACGGAAGTCCTTGCTTTATCAACTGCCTTTTTGCTCTCAGATGCAAAACTGTAAATTGCAGATGGATTGCTGTATACTTCTGAAAAATATGGAAGCATCTCCTGTAACACTTCCGGATATACCTGCGTTGTTGCTGCATTATCTAAGTAAATCAGTTTACTCATATCTTTGTACCTCTTTCTATCTCTAAATTAGTTTGTAATTGATATTTCCTAGTTATTTGATATGATATAAGTATTATAACGCATTATTTCCCCTTGTCAAGGTAGGAATTGTTTTCTTTTTTGTACAAGTACGCTATTCTTTTTCATAGCCGCCCGATACCTGACAAGGCATAAGTATCACGACAATTCTTCCAGACCGCCGAACATTTTCATGAGTTCTTTTTCTCCATAATCGTCAAAGTCAACAGTGAGCATCATGTCATCCTCTCTTACCACGGAACCTGTGCCGTATTTTGGATGACGGACGCGGCGTTTTTCTGTGGTTACAGTTTCATTTCCTGCCGAAATGTTCTTTGTTCCTGTATTCGCCGACGGATTTTTGCCCCCTGATATTTTGCCGGCTTCCTGCAGTTCTCTATGCTCTCCACGCTCTGCAAGGATCTGGCGCTTCAGATCCTGTAAATGCGTTGCCGAGGACTCCTTGTCCTTCTCCTGTCCTTCGACCAGATTTCCCGGTATCATGCGCAGATATCTGCTCGGCCCGGGTGCTGCCCGGTACTGTCCCGGACTTGTGTAATAGGAAAGTTCCAGATGTTCTTTTGCCCTTGTGATTCCGACAAAAAAGAGACGCTGTTCCTCCTCTTCCTCCTCAAAACTTTTGGTCTGCAATGGAATCAGCCCATAATTCACACCTGTGATAAAAACATGGGAAAATTCCAACCCTTTGGATGCATGAAGTGTCATAAGCTTTACGGTATCGTTCTCATTATGTATCTCTTTTTTCAAAATATTCATTCCATACAAAGACGCCATATTTAAAAATTCCGAAAAACCTTCCACGACATTTTTCTGCTGCTCTTTCTGGTAGGTGATCATGCGAGTAAAAAAGTCCATGACATAAGTTCTGTCTTCTACATACGAAGCTGTCGTTGGATGAAGATGATTTTCCAGAGAAAAATAGCTCCAGAGGTCTTCTGGAAGTGCAACCTGTTTTGATGCATATACTTTTGAAAATTCAAGCATTTTTTCACAGATGTCTGATCCGCTTTTCGCATTTTCTGACTTTAAAATCTCTGTCTGTGTTTTTCGGGTTTCACTCAGAATATTGATCGTTTTCTCCGCTTCCTTCACCGACATGCCGTCTCCATATTTCTTATCCGCAAGCACTGCAATACCGGAGCTTTTATCTTTCGGATTGACAGAAAAACGCAGTACCTTGATCAGCCAGTCCAGAACCGGGATGTCTTTCACAGTCTTTTTTAACGAAACTTCGAATGGAATGCCTTCTTTTTCAAACACATTTTCAAAAATTTCTGACTGGTTCTGCAAACGGTAAAAGATCGCCATTTCCCGGTATGGAAGCCCCGACGCATGCAGTTCCCTGATCCTGCCTGCAAGATAGTCAGCCTCCTGAAACGGATCATACATATTCCGGATCTGAATTTTATCACCGCTCTCCCTGCCGCCCTGCAAGGTGCCTCCCTGCTGCATGAAGCAATGTGCCACTGCAAGGATTTCACTGCTGGAACGGTAATTCACCGGAAGTGTCAGCTCCGTTGCCTGATATTTGGTCTTCAGCTGATAAAAAATATGAAAAGCACTTCCACGCCAACTGTAAATGACCTGATTCGGATCACCTACTGCAAAAAAACAGGTCTGTGGTTTTTTCAGGCAGTCGATGAGCTCTAACTGTTTCTCATCGCTGTCCTGCACTTCGTCCACGATGATCCAGGAGATATCTTGCATTCCTGTATTCTCGTTGTCTTGCAAGTTCGCATTCTTTTTTGATACTTCTTCTATTTCTGCTGACATCTTCACCAATTTACATGTGTTTTCCAGCAGCTCGTCAAACGTCATTTTATCCTGACGTCGCTTCTCTTCCTTTAGTAATGCCTTTAATTTTTCAATATCATCCTGATATTTGCTGTTTTTCTGTTCCAGACGTTTTTTCAGCCGGTTTTTATATTTGATTTTCAGCTGATAAGTTAAGATCAACTGCTCTGCCATCCCAAGTTCTTCGTCCGGATCCATCACCATAAATTCTTTGGTATAACCCAGATTTTCCACTGGAAGCATTTTCTTCAACATTGTAAGACACACACTGTGAAATGTTCCAAAGCCCCACAACTGTTCCTCTGCGATCTCCGGCTCCAATGCATACAAGCGCTCTTTGATCTCATCCGCAGCCTTATTTGTAAAAGTCAGAATAACCATCTGTTCATATGGAATCTGCTTCTCGTAATGCAGATACATGACTTTTGTGATAAGAACCGTCGTCTTACCGCTTCCCACATTGGCGTTCACAAGACAGGCGTTGCTCTCATCGAAAACGGCTGCTTTCTGGTATTCATTTAGACGTTGTAGCTGTTGTGTGTAATTCAAATTCAATGGCATTCCCTGCTTTTTCTATAACAAATTAATTTTTCAATGCTGTGATTGGCACTACATAGACTCCATCCGGGCGCATATATGCTGCATTGGAAAGTCCACAGACAACACATAAGGCTGCCGGCTCTTTTCCCCCATCTTTCCTTATCTCATCACGGATACGTGTTAAATTTTGTGCCGCCGCATCAATCTGATTTGCCCCAAGTTTTATCTCGAAACCGCACCATTCTCCATTCGGCAGTGAGATAACCGCATCCATTTCGTTGTTATTATAGTCCTGATAGTGATATAATTCCGCATCGAACGATTCCGCATAAATTTTCATGTCTCTCTCACAGAGAGCTTCAAACAAAAATCCCAATGTATTCAAATCATTCAATAACATTTCCGGTGTTGCTTTTAAAAGTGCCGCTGCTAATGACGGATCAGACAAGTGTCTTTTTTCAGCCTGTTTCACTCTTACAGAAGAACGTAATTTCGAATCATAAGGCTTTTGATTATCTGTTAAAAATAATCTGTCAAAAATATCCAGATAACTTGCAATGGTTTCTACATCAATATCTTCATCATCAATTTCTTTCATATCATTTTTTAACTTTTTATTTGTTACCGTTGTTGCTTCATTTCTGGCAAGTGAACGCAATAACAATTGCATTTTATGTTTATCTCTTTTTACATGATCAATCCGGTATACATCATCATCCAGCACTGCGTTAATATATTCCACCGGCAGATACGCTGCCTGTTTTAAAGTTGTCTCCTGATTGGCAGGCCATCCACCGCGGATAATAAAATCAATAATGTTCCTTAAATCCACTTCGCCCGTTATCTTTGATGGCGCATCCCCAGTACAAATAGCTTCTAAAGAAATGTCCCCACTTGAGCTGCCACTCTCGTACAATGACATTGGACGCATTCTAAGCCTTGCAATCCTTCCCGCTCCACTATGCAGTATGCCTTTGTGGTTCGGTGTTGCTGATCCTGTGAGAATGAATTGTCCTTTTTTCCCACTTTGATCTACTTTATATCTTACCGCATCCCACAGTGGTGGAACTTCCTGCCATTCGTCGATAAGTCTCGGACTTTCCCCCTCCAAAACCAGTGCCGGACTCATTTCCGCCAGTTGTCTGTTCTGAAAATTTCCATCCGGATTACCTATCATAATCTCACTATTGCTGTGATATGAAGATGACCATGTTTTTCCACACCACTTTGGTCCCTCCACACAAACTGCACCAAATGTGTTTAGATATTCTTCTAATTTCCGATCAATCATTCTTGGTTTATAATCTCTTTTATTCATACTTTTCTCCATATAATGAAAGGATGTTTCTGGAACTATTATTCCCATATATTCAAGATTTATTATATTCTAATCCGATAGATTTTGCAATTCTAATCCGATAATTTTTGCACTTTTAACCAGATAGATTTTATATTTCTATTCCTACGTATTTTGCATTTCCATTCCGACTGATTTTTAATTTTCAACCCGACAGATTTCAGATTACATGTCAAAAAAGCAATTCCTATCTCTCTTTTCATGAAATGAAATAGAAACTGCTCCTTACTGCACTTTGGATATTCCTTTTTGAACTTATCTATTATTACAATCCTCAAATTCCATATTTTTTCAAATCCACTCTACCATTCACCACTTCAATGCCATCTGCTTCCAGAAGCTTCGCCTGTACATTCTCTCCGCCAAAAGCAAAAGCCCCTGCTAATTCTCCCTTGGAATTCACAACACGGTAACATGGGATATGCTCCGGGTCCGGATTATGGTGCAGGGCATTTCCAACAGCTCTGGACATTCTCGGATTTCCGGCAAGCTCTGCCACCCTGCCGTAAGTTGCCACTTTACCTTTTGGAATGGTTTTCACCGCCTCATAAATACGCTTCGTCGGACTGTCTGTGATAATGTCATAGCTTTCTGCAATCATCTGCTTCACATCCTTATCCGGGATTGTCCCGTCTAAAATGATCGTATTCCAGTGTTCTTTATTCTGATGATATCCCGGAAGCACGGACGCATAGGCATCCCTCCAGAAATCGCGCCACTCCGGGCGCACTTTCACATTCAGATTGATGTATCCGTTCCGCTCATATACCCACAAAAATGCCTTTTTGCTTCCATACACACGCACTAACTCCCAGTTTGGATCATGAAACGGCGTTTCCAGATAAGTGTCTGGAAATGACAGTCCGTATTTTGTTGCTTCTTCTCTTGTTTTCATTTTAGCCTCCGCTCCATCTTCTCCATCGCGTCCTTATCCGGCTCTCTCACTTCATCTGCGAGTGCCACCTGGATCTGGAATCCAACCGGCACATCCGCATAATAACTGATAATATTCTTAAGGCTCTCGCGGTTTCCCGGCTCCATCACCCAGTCAGCATAAAAGGCGCTGGATAATTTTAAGATCAGCATCCGCTCTCTCACTTCGACCGCCGGAACGGTCTGTAAAAATGCGGCAAAGTTCTCTCCGTTTTCACTAATCTTTTTGCAGAACTCCTGCCACTGCTCTCCTAACTTTTCAAACGAGAACTCTTTTCTCCTGAACGTGGACGGCGCATGCTCTGCGGTCTTCACTCCCATCGGGACATCCCAGTGTTCCAGCAGGTTTTCCAGTCCGAAAAGTACCATCTGCCTGTCAAGCCGGTAATCTCCCACACAGGCGGCACAGCCATCTTTGCATCCACAGCCTTTTACAAGCTTCACGGCATTTATGATAATCTCTTCCATATTATCATAAATCTTTTCAGAGAATCCAAGTCCCCCCACATACTTATCGTAAAAATAGATGTCTACGTCCGAGCTTGTGTCAAACGCAAGTTCCAGTGCATTCGCCGATGTAATGACCCCGATGTCCTCCTGCTCTGTCATCGTCACCATCCGGGCAGCATTTTTCAATGCAAAACAGACGCCCTCATAATAATTGTTCCGCACCATTTTCGTATTCTCATTCACTTGGATCAGTCCGCGGTAAACCCTGACCACATTCTCCGGCACACGCATCCAGGTACTCTCCGTATCATAGTCTTTGGAGAGTGCCTTCGGTAACTGCTCATAGCCAAGATTCTGATGATTGTGAAACTGCATTTTCTTAAACATATAAACGTAATCGCTCACATTGACATCGCCAAAATGAAGCTCTGTGCGCGCAAGCGGCATATTTTTACTCTCGTGAACGATCTTCACATTCGCTTCCCCTGCCGCGACTGTATAATAATTTCCATTAAATGGCACTGCATAGGCAGTCCGGCTCTCAAGATCAAGCTTTGTCACCTGATAGGCAACGCCGTCATGCATATAGACCGCACCATCGTGAAGCTCGCGGAACGCCTGACTCTCGTCCATCTCTGTGATCTCTTTTCCGCTGTCCTTGTGCAGAAGCTTATAGCGCTTCTCGTCAATATTGCGCATGGAAAAATCACCCGCCGGGAACTCACCGCCAGACCACGCAAATTTTCCATTGTGGCTCGACAGTTCCTCAGCGCGGAGAAGTACCGGGATTGCCTCGCCAAGATCCGGAAACAGGGAAATATCATCAAGCGTCAAAGGAATCTCCGCTGCTGCTGCACGGATATGCGCCAGTTCAATGATCAGATTATTCTTATCGATCACAGCATTTTCACTGCTTCCCTCAAACAGCCAGCCCGGCTCAAGCGCAATGTACTGGTCAAACGGCTGATTGTCGAGAATGAGATAGTTGCTGCTCCTTTTCCCGCTTCTTCCGGCACGCCCTGTCTGCTGCCAGAACGAGGCTCTGGTGCCCGGATAACCGACTAACACCGTGGTACTGATCTTTCCGATATCAATTCCAAGTTCTAATGCATTCGTGGAAACAAGTCCCATCAGTTCTCCCGAGATCATCTGATTTTCAATCTGTTTCCGCTCAAGCGGCGTGTAACCGCCACGATAACCGGAGATTTCATCCGGCTTATGCGTGCCTAAAAATCCCTCCGCTTCCAAATGGTCTCTCGTCTCTTTTAAGACGATCTCCACATTCTTTCTGGACTTCGTAAACGCAATAAAATTTTTTCCTTCATCCATCAGTTCCGGCAAAAGCTCTGCAGCTACCGTTGTAATGCGAACCTGACCATAATAGTTATCGTCTTTCCCCATGATCTTCGGTGGCTGGATGAGATAATATCCACGTTCTGCTGCAGGTGAGCCGTCCTTATCCACAAGTATAAACTGCTTTCCACAAATCTCCGTTGCTAGCTCTACCGGATTAGCGATTGTCGCAGAACTGCAAAGAAACTGCGGATTGGAATGATAATAACGGCAAACTCTTGAAAGCCTTCGGAACACATTTGCCAGATGCGAACCGAACGCTCCACGATAGGTGTGCAGCTCATCGATCACAATGTATTTTAAATTGGAAAAAATAAAATCAAACCCGTATTTGCTGTGATTCGGCAAAAATGCCCCATTCACCATCTCCGGGTTTGTCAATATAATATTGGCACTCTGCCGGATTCTTGTACGCTCCGCCACCGGCGTATCCCCATCATACACGCCCGCCACAATACGGTTCTCTCCAAAATATTCCAGATACGGTGCAATCGCACGGTACTGGTCTGCCGCAAGTGCCTTGGTCGGATAAATGAAGATTGCCCTTGTCAGCGGATTTTTCAAAATGTCCTGTAAAACCGGGAGCAGAAAGCTTAATGTCTTGCCGCTCGCCGTCGATGTTGTGATAACAACATTTTTCCCGGAAGTCACTTTCTCAAACATTTCCGTCTGATGACAATATAATTTTTCAATTCCGTGCTCTTTTAAATACCCTGCCAGTTCCGGCAGCAGATTCTCCGGAAAATCATCGTATACTGCCGGGTGAGCAGGGATTGTTTTTTCGTAAATGATGCAGTCTTTGATGTCCATGGATGAGTCCTTCCTATTCTATCTGTAAAAACTTCATACATTTTTGATGAATTTGAAATATACAAAAAAGTATAGCCTCTTTTAAATTTTCATGCAACAAAAAGGCAAAAGATTAAAACATCTCTTGCCTCATACTTTATCTAATATTCGATTCCGATTTCTTTATACTCTAACAGTCTTGCTTTGCCCATAGGAAGCTCGGTCCAGGCACCTTCCATTGTGCCACCTGTAATTCCTTCCACAGCTGTCAGGAAATCACGTATCACCTGTTTCTCGACCGGTTTGATATGATGTCCCGGCCAGGTAATATCGTAGAGAGATTCCATAGCGATCAGCTTTTCCAGTGATTCCTTATAGGTCTGCATCGGTGCCGCAAATTCCATCTGGAGCAGTACATGAGCCTTACAGCAGGTATCCCCGGTGAACATCCATCTATTCTTTTCATCAAGGAAACATACTGATCCGACAGAATGTCCCGGTGTCCTTACCACACGCACCGGTCTGTCACCAATTTCAAATACCATCTCATCCTCAAAATAACTGCAATTTTCTTTTACCGGGAGAAGCTCATCCTGTGTAAAAATATGACGGACATCCTCTCTGCTGTGTGCCTCATAAAGTTCTTTGTCTTCTTTTGCAAGCCATACTTCCTCAAATGCTCCGGTTCCGCCAATATGGTCTACATGTCCATGCGTCAGTGCCACAATGACCGGAAGCACAGTAAGTTCTTCACATATTGATTTCAGTGGGATTGTTCCAAATCCGGTATCGATCAATAATGCCCTTTCCTTTCCGGTGAGCAGGTACATATAAGCACTTGCCGTATTACTATATTCTTCTATCAGCCACGTCTGTTCATTTAATTTCTCAATACGATAATTCATCCTATTCTCCTTGCTCCGGTATCAGCAGTTTATCTTTTGTTCCTTCCTCAATTCCTGCAAGAAAAGAAAATGCCGGATCCATCATCTGTTCCCAGTAGAAAAATTCATGATCGCCATGTCCGCTGCGATACTCATGAGTAATATTTTCCTTTTGTAAAGCATTTTCTAATTTTTCTACCGCATCATATACAAGGCGGTCATCTTTTCCACAGCACAGAAACAGTTCCGGTCTGTTATTCACATCTTTTCTTGTCCACTGTGTACACATATCACACTCGCTTCCATAGTATGCTTCTCTGTTTCCGAAAATTCCATCAAACTGTGCTTTTGAAAATCCAGGTACCTCGGACTCTGCCAAAAGCATGCAGGCATCGGCAGCCGGCGAGAATGCTGCTACTTTAGAAAACGTATCCCGATATTTAAACCCATTATATAATGCACCATATCCTCCCATAGAGATTCCGCCAATAAAGGTATCCTCTCTCTTTGTGGATAATGGCAGCATTTTTCTTGTTACCTCTACCAGTTCTTTTCCAACATAAGTGCTGTAAAAAGTCATACGGTCAGGTATGTCCTGATAGAACAGATTCTCGCCATCCGGCAGTACGATCGCGATTCCTTTTAATTCAGACTGTCCTCTCAGCCCAAGGTATGTGATAAGCTCCGTTGCAGTTGCACTGTAACCCGGCAGTAAATAGAGTGTTTTATAAGGTGGTTCCCATTTCCCTGCCATGCCATCAGATGGAAGTATCACCTTAATATTGACACCCCGCATTAATGCTTCGGATTTATAATCAATCTGTAAAAAAGCCATATCCTTATCTCCTTTATGAACTTAATCTGTTTTGCATCCTGTTTCTTTTTCCATGAAGCAGTTCTTATTTAAATATAAGCTGTGCGAAATCATGAATGCACATGCGCCATACGTTCCAGTCATGTGCTCCCGGATATACGTTTCGTATCTGATCAATCCCTTTTTCATTTAATATCTGATCGTCATGTGCAAAATTCTCCCAGAACGGATCTTTGTCTCCCATTGCCCTGAAATAAACGTCAAATGTTTTATTGAATACTTTGGCATCATCCAAAATTTTCATATGTTCATTCTCACTGGTTCCACGGTCAACCATGTCAAGTGGGCTTCCCTGAATGATATCTGTCACAAATCCGCTGAATATTCCAAGTGAGTCAAAGTACTCCGGATGCTTAAATCCAATAATGCTCGTCTGTAAGGATCCCATGGAAAGACCTGCCATCGCACGCATCTTCTTCGTCCTTCCGACACGGAATTTTTTCTCAATATAAGGCATAATATCTGTCAGAAGCTGGTTTTCCAAAAGTTTAAAATCAACGATTCTCTCACCTTTTTCTGTCACTGTCTGAACCATTCCGTTGCTCATAACGATCACCATTGGAACCGCCTTCTTCTCTGCGATCAGATTATCCAGAATAAAATTCACCTTTCCGGACGCAGTCCAGCCGATCTCATTTTCTCCATGTCCATGCTGAAGATATAATACCGGAAATTCTCTTTCTGTTTCTTCTTCATAGCAATATGGAGTGTATACCATGCAGCTCTCCCACTCTCCGGTAACCTTTGAAAAAAAGTATTCCCTGCGGACACTTCCGTGCGGCACATCTTTTACCTGATAAAACTCTTCATTTTTCATCTCAAGTGCTACATAATTATATGGCCGGCTATAACCATAGGTGATTGGAAGCAATGGTGTCACAACTTCTACATCATCAATCTTCAACTGCACATACTGTATTCCTGTCCTGAGAGTATACTCCATACGCCAGATTCCGTCATCTTCCCTGGTGCATGGAAATTCTTCCTCATTCATTGTAAATGTAACTTTCTCTGCCTCCGGTGCTTTTACCTGAAGAAAATAATGTTCTCCTTCTTTTACCAATACCGGAACCTGTCCTTCCCATGGCAGGACGCGGTCAAAACCAAGTTTCTGTTCGTTTATATTATAGTTCATATCAGAGTCCTCTTTTCTATAGTTCAACAGGTCTGCCATTGCTGTGCAGACCTGTTGGATAATATACAGTATTTATATTTAAAATTTGAAAATGACCAAATATTTTACAGTGTTCTTGTCTGTCCGTCCGGTGCTGTTTCTGTAATCACAAATTCGAATGTTTTCAGATCTGCCATCAGTTTTGCCTGATATCCGTCATTCTCCCATGTAAATTCCATCTTATTTCCATCTGAATTTATCATGATCCTGCTCTCCTTCGCAAATGCAGGACAGGTACTGCGGAAGCGGAGAAGCTCTAACTGTCTTGCTACTACCGGCTTCTTTAATGCCTCTTCCATCTGCTCTGTGGTAAGATTTGTACGGTTGATCTCTTTGTGTCCGCCTACTCCGGCACGCTTGACTGCCTCATGGTCATTCTTTCCTGCAAACAGATCAAGATACCAGATCTGCGGTTTTCCAGGCATGAACAGCTGTAAGGCTCTCGCAAGAAGCATCTTTGCATCGTCTTCCCCAAGTGCACTGTAGTAAGTTGCATTGACCTGATAATACATGTTCTTCTGGCCGTGAAGGTCTTTGACATAACCGCCTCTTCCGACAACAGTATCGATCAGGTTCTGGATACGTTCTTCTGATAATAATCCCTTTAAGTCAAGAAGCGGGATTCCGTCATGGCATCCTAACATATTGACGGTATGGATATCTTTTTCGATCAGTTCTTTCGCCCAGTCAAAAAGATGTTTTCCATCCCCGCTCTCCAGGGCATCGATGATCAGTCCCGGCAGGAAGAAATCATAGGTCATATAGCCTTTCCCTGCGATCTGCTCATAATTCTTCTCGCCATAGCTTGCATGGATCTCCGGGAGTAAGGTCAGGTTGTATTTATCTGCCAGTTTCCGTACTTTTTCAAGTAAATCCCAGGTTCCCGGCTCATTTAAGAAATTCTTCTCTCCCGGCTCTTTCGGTGCGTAGGCAAATGCATCCAGCCGCACGATCTTAGCTCCATATCCTGCGAGTGTCTTTAAGGTATTGTCGTAAAACTCCCATACGAGCGGGGATTTGATATTTAAGTCCATCTGACCAAGATAGCGTCTGCCGGCTTCCATATAATCAACGACTTTTTTCTTCTCTTCATCCGACATAAATCGGGTCACTTCTGCATTTTCGTCGGCAGCCAGTATCTCTGCCGGTTTCTTTCCTTCTTTGGTCTGTGTATTTAACACTTCCGCAAGCATCACAGATTCTGTATACTGCAGCCCCGCTGCCTGCATCAGATCCTGTGCATCAACCGTGCGGTAGGTCACTTCCTGGTAGAAGGTGTTCCAGTATGGGACATCCCTTCCATCCGGGAATCTTACCATTAAGATCGGCAGTCCCGGTTTACGGAAAAACATGTCCTTGATATATTTCTGATCCGGCTGGATATAACCATCCTCTGTCATCTCCCCGCAGCCTTCCCAGAACTTATTCCAGTCGATGAAGAAATCACGGTATTCTGATTTATCACCATTTTTTATGATATCCTGGAACTGCTTTGACAGTACCGATGCATGGTTTAAGATAAAATCAAGTTTTAAATCAATCCCAAGTCCTTCTAATTTATCCAGTGCTTCCCTGGATGCAAGCATTTTATTTAAAGAATAGTCGATCACAGAAAACCCTCTGTCTAAGTCTGTATGGAACAGACTCGGCAGTACATAACAGGAAGAAAATGCATCCTTCAGTTCCGGTTTCTGTAAAAATGCTGCGATATCATCTAACGTGCCGCCCATGCTGTCCGGGTAAGCATTTAACATTGGTCCGATGTTCATGGTTATCTTCCTTCCTCCATCTGCTTACAGTATTCTTCATAGCTTAACAGCTCACCGCTCTTTGAAATGATGATCTTGGCCTTTGGAGCCTGATGCTCTAACATTGCCTGCTCTAATTCCAGTACCATCATGGTAAATGGGCTGTCTGTTGCACCATCTCTGTTTCTTGCTCTTCTGTGTGCAAGTGTCTCCTGTGGAGTGCTGTTTAATAAAACAGGGATATCCACACCTTTATAATTATCACTGTTTCCGTGTGTCCATTCGATCACGAGAACCTGGATTTCGGAGAAATCTACTTTTTCATACCATAATTCTGTATCTTCTCTTCCCATGCGTTTCAGCCAGATTTCATCAGTGCCTGCCTTGAATTCCTTTACGATCTCCCCGACTTCATCGAATCCGATTTCTTTGTCTGTTCCGAGGTATCCTTTTAATCCTTCTTTTCCGTTTCTTAAGTAAGACTCATACCAGTCATATTCCTCTGTGTGTTTTGGATTGGCATCATCTCCGTTTTTCTGGAATTCATGGATCACTTCAAAACGCTCTGCTGTAAAGGTACCTTCTTTTACCATTCCTTTTAACGCACTCTCACGGAAGGTATGAAGACGCTCTGCATCATTGTATACAGGGATTCTGTGCGGATAATTGTCTCCGGACAGGGTGTAGCTTCCAATTCCTGCCTCTTTTAAATAGAAAGATAATAAAGAAGCGATCTCTGATTTTCCAACTCCGGAACCTCCGCAGACCGTGATCACTACTTTACCTGTCTGGGATTTTTCAGAAGCTTCTGCTAATTTTGGCAATAACTCCTGAAAGATAACATTCGCCTTCTTGATATGTCCTTCACCAATCTCAACTTTATCTCCCGGCATATCACCGTGTGCAATGTCTTCCGGAATGACCGGTGGCTGCCAGTCTGTCATGTTTTTTGTAATTTCTGCAATTGATTTCATCTTCGCGTTCGTCTCCTTTATTTGTCTGATTCCAATAACCATTCGATTGCCGGTTCTAAGTATTCGTTCCAGAATTTCCAGTCATGGATTCCTGTGCTTTCTTTGTATGTAAAATCCACTTTGTTTTTCAAAAGGAAATCACGGAACTCATGATTTTCATTCAGTAAGAAATCTTCAGATCCGCAAGCCATGAAAATCGGCTGGATCTTCTCGCCTTTCTTTAATCTCTTATTTACAATATATTCTGGATTGTTTTCGCTTTCTTCTAACTGGTCAAGATCACCAAAGATCTGTGCATAATAATCATAATCTGCAATATCGTTGTGTGTACCCGGCTTCATTCCCTTGATTCCGTTTACAATAAGTGCAGAAGACAGACCGAACATTTTTCCGAAATATTCCGGATATTTTAATGCTGTATGAATTGCTCCAAATCCACCCATGGACAATCCACCGATAAAGTTGTCTTCCGGTTTATCTGACAGTCCGAATGTCTTCTGGCAATATGCCGGAAGCTCTACTGCTGTAAATGTCTCGTATCCACGTCCGGTTCCTTTTCCGTTTAAGTAGAAACTGTTCTCACCAGCCGGCATTACAACTGCAAGGTTGTATTTTAAAGCCAGCTCCTGAATTAAGCTTCCTGTAAGCCAGTCCTGTGTACTTCCCGAAAAACCATGTAAAAGATATAAGGTTTTCATCGGTCTGTCATAATTTGAATTACCAGCCAGCATCTCCGGTGGTGCATCGTTCGGTAATATAATATGAAATGTAATAATTCTGCTGAGTGCCTGTGAAAAAGTATTCACCTGTAATAATGCCATGATCGTTTACCTCGCTTATTTTTCAAGTTTAATTATACTAGGTTTGTTTTCTAAATTCTTTCAAAAAAAAGATATATATTTTCATTTTCCTAATATTTTCTACTAAAGCATCTAAATAACTCAACTTTTCCACTGGCATATCAAGTGCAAATACTTGACTTTCAAGCATAGCAATTTCATAAATTCATATACTGGTATAAAACCTATTCCTATTTTTCAAACACAAAGAACAGTTAGTCTCAAAACCCACATACTATCGGTTCCTAAATGTACTCAATTCCTGCCATCGGCATGGTAAAACAGTTGCATTTTTTATTTTAAATCTAAATTTAGGACAAATTTCGGATTAACCTTATCAAATAATTCAACAAGCTCAAGGTCGTGATTTGTAACTTCCCTGCACTCCCTGTCGATAATCATGGTATTAATCCTGTCTTCTTCGCATGGATGCCACTGTGGCAGATATTCACAGTTTGGATCTCCGTTTCTTACAAAGTTAAGTACCATTGTGCTGAGCGTTTCAGAATACTGCTGACCATATTTTTCCTCATTGAGTACATAAACCCTGTCTTCATTTCTGAAAATATAAGCAACTTCCCCTCCATGCCAGATTGGTATACGTCCGCCTTCCGGAACGGTATAAGATGCAAGGAAATTATATACCTTATTGCAGCCAGCTTTCATATGTGTTCTCACTGATTTCACAGCGGCACGGCGGCAGCGGCTGTCCATATATGCGAGGTCTAAAATATCATGATCCGGGTATGCTTTTCTGAACATTTCCATGAGTGTTTCACAGGAATCCCCATAACGGTCTTTCAAATATGCAAGCTTTCCTTCTTCGTCCTCATTAAGTGCCAGTTTTTCCTCATAAGTCAGTTTTACAGTAGGCATTTCTCCAAGTACTGATCCATAAATGATCGGCTTGTCTTTTGAAAATGGCATTAATCCGACTTCCGCCGGGAATCCCGGGAAGTAATCATTTGGCACCGGTGACCAGTCAAAAGGATTGGATCCGGTAGCTTTAAGTGCTTCGCATAAATCTTCATAAGGAACATCATATACTTTCTGAATGTTATCTTGATTGATTCCAAGATAGTCCATCATCTTCTTTGCTGTTTCCCTACTGGCTGTTCCATCATCAAGGTGATACGCTTCATCGGATCTGGCTCCACTTAATACGATACCCCTCTGGAAATATGGTGCTGCATCTTTCAGCTGGAAAAGGCACTGTACTTTTCCGCCACCGCCAGAGTGTCCACAGATTGTAACATTCTCCGAATCTCCTCCGAATGCAGCAATATTTTCATTAATCCACTTCATTGCTACCACTAAATCAGCAATACCCACATTCGGGGAATCTTTGAACTCTTCTCCGTACTGGTCAAGATTTAAATGTCCTAATATATTCAGTCTGTGGTTGATTGAAACAAAAATAATATCTCCATGTCTTGCAAGGTTCGCTCCTTCAAAGGAATATTCTTCAAATGCGTTTCCTCCGAAGAATCCGCCTCCATGAATCCATACAAATACCGGTTTTTTCTCTGCTCCACCCTTTGGAGCCCAGATATTAAGGTTCTGGCAGTCTTCACTTTCTTCCTCCAGCATGTGAAGTCCCCTGTAGGTATAAAAAGGTTTTAATTTAAGAACCTGTTTTGAAATCGGTCCATGCTGATAGGCATTTTTAATTCCTTCCCAAGGTTCGATTTCAACCGGCATCTGAAATCTTTTTGCTTTTGCATAATCAATTCCCATAAAAATATTCACTCCACCATAAGCGATACCTCTGATTTTCCCGCATTTTGTGTCCACAACCGGTCTTTCTTCTTCAAATACATACTGATTCATATAATTCTCCTCCTGTTATTTTATAATATATCTTCCAGATGCATCCATCCGGATTCTCTTCTACATTTCAATTGCCGGAAGCAGTTCTGTAATCTCCCCCGGTTTTACTTCAACTGTTTTCTCCGAGAAAATTCCACCAAGCCATATGCTTGTGCATGTCGGGTTAAAAACTTTTGTACTGTCTACTGAAAAAATCAGCTTTCTGTATGCATCTACATAACTCTGGATCTGTCCGTTCGTTGCATACCATACATCATCTTTGAAAGCCACTTTATCCAACAACTTCTCCATGTGATCCCAGTTATCGTTCTGGTCAAATTCATAACTATGTCCCCATACATAAAACAATTTTGCCGGACTGTACATGGAAAAATAAAAATCATCTGACAAAAAAGCATCTGCTAGTTCCATGACTCTTTCATCATCATGATGACAGGTTGGATTCCATTGCAAAAAATCCAGTGGGATATCAAATTTATAGGTAGATGTGATTGTTCTTGCATAAGAGATTCCGCTTAGCCTGACAGCATTTAAAATATTCTCGTCTACAGCACCAAATGCGTATGCAAAACCGGTCAATGGTCTTCCTGTAATCTGTTCAAGCTCTTTTCTGCATGTTAAGATTTCTTCTGCACATCTTGCTGTATCCATCCCATACATTGATTCATGATTTACTCCATGACCAGCAACTTCATGGTTTTCATAAAGCCTGATTATCTCCTCTGCAGGTATTTTTATATGATCCACTTCTTTTTTTCCCGCTGCCACACGTCCTTTCCTTCCAAACAGTCCGGAGTTCAGGTTAAAAGTTCCTCTGACTTTTCTTTCATTCATCATCCGTACTAACCTGCGATCCTGTTCGATTCCATCATCATAACTTAACGTGAATGCTTTTCTCTTTCCTTCCGGCCAGTATAATCTGTCATTTATCTGAAAGCTCATATGTTATCCCCCCTGTTTTATCTGATAATTTTGTCAGCTCCTGCTTGGATCATCTCTTCTATCTGCTGGAAATCCTCTGTCTTATCAACACCTGTTAATGTTACAAATGTGTCTGCCTCTTCCAGCCTTTTATTATCTTTATAACGGTCAAGCTTTGTACTACAGAAAAGTTCTATCCTTATTTTTGCATTTCCTGCCAGATGATAGATATCTTCCTGTCCGCCAGATACCCTATCAAGATCTCCGAAAACCGCTTTTAATGATTCCTCTGACTGATGTCTGAATCCTGCCTCCCGGTTTTTACTATCCTTGCATCTTCCTGCAATATCAAGTTCGCCATTAACAGCAAAACATCCTGCATACACATCTGGATGCTTCATTGCAAGCTTTACCGCACCATAGGCACCTGTATGGATTCCAAAAATATAATTGTCTTCTTTCTTTTCACTGACTGGATATAAAAAGCGGAAAATTTCCGGGCATTCTTCCACAAGGAATTCTTCATTCTTTGTGCCAAATGCCATATTGGTTGCAAGCGAATGACTTATCATCGGAGCAATTACAAACATTTTTTTCTCTTCTGCGATTTTTTCCATCAGTGCCGCATGACGCATCAAATCAAAGGTTCCCGTCCCATCCTCATGTATCATCCACAATACCGGAAATTTTTCCTCTGCCTTTTCCACTTCCTGTTCCGGGAAAAAAACATGTGCCTCAAAAGTTCCTGCCAGTTTCACTGATAATGCATGGATTTCTATGTGTGCCATTTATGCTTCCTCCATTTTAAATACATTCTTTAATGGAATCCATTCCAGAAATTCTTTCACCTTTTTATCGCAATACTCCCAGTTGTGTCTGCCATGATCCCTGATATCTATAAATTCCAATCCTGCCCGATGCATCCATTCTGCCTGATTGTAATTATCAAATGCAATCGCATCTTCCTGCCCTGTAGAAATATAAAATTCTGGCAGGTCTGTATGTTTTTTTAAATGTTGTTCGATCATATAGAAATTATCATCCGGCGTATTTCGCCGGTCTTTTGCAGAACCAAACGCTGCGATCATTGTCTTAAATCCTTCCGGGCATGGCTCATTTTCGTCTTCTCTCAGACCAATCTCGTTCTCCTTATAGTGTACCGGTTCATGTGGAACGATCCCTATCGGTCCCGAAAAAACACCACAGCACCGGAACTTTTCCGGATTGTGCATCGCCCACTTGAATGCACCATAGCCTCCCATGGAAAATCCTGCCACAAAATTATCTTCTCTTTTCTCTGACAGTGGAAATAATTTTACAGCCAGTTTAGATATCTCATCTGTAATTACAGAAAAATATTTGTAATCTCCATGGATAGTATCCATATATCCGGAATAATAGGCACTTGGCATCACAACTGCAATTCCAGCCTGTGCCGCATATAACTCAATTGCTGTATATCTCTGCCAGTCCGTATAATCAAACCCACCGCCACATAAAAGCCAGAGTACCGGATATTTGTAATCTTTCGGACGCTCTGCAAGGGAATATCCCCACTTATTTTCCGGGATGATCACGTCGATCCCCATTTCCATTTCCATCAATTTTGAATAAAATGTAATATGATTTAATGCCATGATCTCCTCCTATGTAAGATATGTCCGGATCAGATCTGCCATATGCCATGAAATCCGTGATGGATGATCTGTAGCATAAACAACTTCATCACACTCTGACACGCTTAATCTTAAAAATCTTCTGGCAAACCATTCCAGGGAAACACACAGTTCATTCTCTTTCATCACTGCTTCTGCATACATCGATTCCACAGAATTGTTGACTATGCAGGCAATATTTCCCTCTGCGAACTGGATTTCTTCCACTTCTTCTGAAATAATTTTTCCAATCTGTGGCGCACCACATAAATATGCAACTCTTCCATTTTCCTCTGTCTTAAGCCTCATATGAAAAATCTCTGCGAGAGAACTTACCGGAATATACGCGTATGAACCACGGACAATCGCATTTCCATTTAATCCGTGATATTTTATTTTTTCCCAGAAGAAGCATGGTATATGGAGTTCCATGATACCATTGTTTACCCAGGCTTTTCTGCGATCTTTTGCAACTGCAAAATTCACTTCGTCTACACACCATTTTTTTCTTGGCTCACTGTGGTGCAGCCTGCCACTTTCATCTTTATAACATCCGGAAAAAAGATAATCCCATACCAATTCAGCATCATCAAAAGTCTGTCCGTGATCCCTGTTTTTTACATCCATCAGTACATTATTGCCTTGACTTCCCTTATAAAATGCAAAATTATACTCATCACGAATGCCAATCTGTGGAAGTGCATCACATCCGTTTACCAGATTCCAGTACTCCAGATTATACCGGATAGTCTCGTGATCTCCTTCCCTGTAGTGTGGTGGAACCTTGTCAAGTTCCAGCCTTGACTGCCAGATATCAAGAGGTCCGGACTGATTGATTACCTTATGTCTGTTATCAAACAGCAATTTTGAATTTGTTGGACACCCTGAGCCTGCTGCACCGGCGAGAATACTTCCCATATATCGTGCAAACTGGCCTGTCATGGCATTTCCCATTGACATTCCCTGCATATAGATTCTTCCGGCATCAATGTTGTACTTTTCCTTCATCTTTTCAATTAACTTTACTGTTTTTTTCACATCATGATAATCTTCTACATGATTTTCCGGCTTATGAAGCAAGGGAACGTCACCTGAAATCTGTCCCAATGTCTCTATGACTTTTTCCCAGTCGCATTCCATCATCCACATTCTTTTTGATGCTGCATTCGGAAATACTACAATAAAACCTTCTCTGTCTGCCACAAGTGTCCAGGAAGTATAAACTGCCTGTCCCCAGCCGGTCATCAATCCTCCATGCATGGAGACTACAAGAGGTGTTTTTTTCTCTGGATCATAAGAGTTTGGAACATATTCATACCAGACATCTTCTATATCATCTGCAAGCACCGCCCTGTACTCTTTTAAATTTCCCGGATAAACCTGTGAATTGTTTCCATTTTCATTTACTGTCGTTTTTCCATCCAAAAGTTTCTCTGGAAGATAATGCCGGTTTTTTGTATCACAGATTCCCGGTATTAACTTTATTTTTTTATCCACTTTCTATCCTCCCCTCTGAATTTTTTGCCCTTGGACAATTAACTATTGGTCATCACTCTTTAAAATATCATGTAAAAGACGTTCCATATGTGCAGACAGTACACCGTAATGATCCGTTGCATAAATCATACTTCCGCATTTCGAATACTGAAGTCCCATCACTTCTGCCACAAACCACTCTGCAGATATAAACAGTACATTTTCCCGTTCAACTGCCTCTATCAACATAGAGCGCACATGGTCATTTATCGTACATCCTATGCATCCTCTTGCAAACTGAAGTTTTTTCCCATTCTTCATATTTGCATAAATTTTTCCTGCTTCGCAGATAACAGATCCTCCAAATGCTTCCACAAGATCAGTAACCGGAACCATAGTATAAATTGCACGTACCAAAGCATCACCGCCAAGACCATGATATTTTAACTTCTTCCACTCAAAGGTTGGGGCTGACAGCTTTGTTTTCTTATTGTTCACCCACGCATATCTGCTGTCTGCCTCTACTGCATAATTAATCCGGTCTCCTTCTCTTTTTTCAATAGCTTCCATATATTCAATGGATCCATCTGCCTTTCTTCTTGTTCCGGAAAACAGATAATCCCAGCAGATTTCTGCATCATCAAACGTCTGTCCATGATCCCTGTTCTTTACATCACGGAATATATAATCTGCTTTTTTCCCTTTATAAAAAGCATAGTTATTTTCACCATCCAGTTTTATCACAGGAAGCTCTTTACACTGATTTACGATCAACCAGTAATCGCGGTTTCCTGCTACAATGTCAAGCGGACTGTCTGTACTTCCAGGTGGTGTTCCGTCATTTTCCATTCTTGTCTGCAATACCGGAAGCGGTCCCGCATCATTGTTTGGTGTCCCATCTTCCCTGAACATAAGTCCCATTGTTCCAGGTCCTGCTGAGCCTTCCATCGCAGCAAATTTATTACCGAAATGTCTTGCCATCATTGTTGTCATTGCATTGCCGCAGGACATTCCCTGCATGTAAATACGCTCCTCGTCAATATTGTATTCTTTCTTTAGTTTTTCGATCAGTGCAAACACTACAAGTACATCATGATTTTCTTCAATTGGAGGGACTGGATTCATATAGATTCCCTCTTCATTGGGAGCCGACAATTCCTTATATAATTTATCCTCGCATTCGATTGTCCAGAATCTGCGAAGCTGTGCATTTGGGAAAATACAGATGAATCCTTCTCTGTCTGCAATATGTGTCCACGATGTATATACTGCCTGTGCCCATCCAGTCATTAGTCCTCCATGCATGGAAAAAACAACCGGTGTCTTTTTCTCCGGATTATAAGATTCCGGAACATATTGATACCAGGTGTCTACAAACTCATCCACAAGAGCCCCTTTTTTCTCCTCCAGCCTTTTGGGATAGACCTGCGAATTATTTCCATTTTCATTAACAACAATCTCGCTGTCTTTTAAGTATTCCGGCAGATAATCTCTGTTATCATCATCAGGAATTCCTGGAAGTAAATTAATCTTCATCTTCTTAATCCTCCTCTTAGCCCTGCAAATATATTGGTTCTCTCTTCAATGGCAGCCACTCTGAAAGTGCCTTTTTCAAATAAGGATCCCAGAAATTCCAGTCATGTGTATATCCCTTTACCTCCTCATAATGGATTGGGATTCCACTGGAAATCAATGCATCCCTGTCTTTACGCACAACATCACGTATAAAATCATTTTCGCCAACTGCGATATAAATATCCGGGAGTTTTGTTCCATTTTCAACGGCTCTTCTTGCATATCCGCCAAGATCATATTGTCCGTCCCTTAATTTGTCCGGATTACCAAATGTACTCTGCAGCCTTTCCATCTTAAGGGTGCGTACCTCATCTATGAAAGCGTCTGTATCCACGCTGCATCCGATTCCTCCGGAAAGATCTACGCATGCCGCATACAGATCCGGTCTTTTCAATCCCAGTGCCAGGGAGCCATTTCCTCCCATTGCAATGCCTGCCACAAAATTATCTTCTCTCTTTGGGGAAGATGGGAACATGGTCTGGATCACTTTCGGCAGTTCTTCCGTCAGAAACGTAAAATATTTATATCCATACTGTGTATCCATGAAGAAACTGTCGTTTGCCTGTGCAGTCACTGTCATTACACAGTTTTCTTCCGCATAACGCTCAATATTTGATTTCCTGACAACACAGGTATCATCATCCCCGCCACCATGAAGCAGATATACCGTCTGGAATTTCATTCCGTCCCGGTATTCCCACTTTCTTCTTGCAGCAACCCCTTCTTCTCTTTTTATATCCGTCAATGGATAATACGTCAGTTCTTCTGATGGCAATGTGACCGTAATGTTTGTATGAAGGCTCAATATTTCTGAGCGGTAACTAAATCGTAGTAAACCCATTTTATCTCTCCTCCTCTTTTATTGCTTCTCCACGGGAAACAAGCCAGTTATCTTCCTCATTCAGTCTGAGTTTCATAGATGTGATTTTCATAATTCCCTTCTGGTACTCAAATCTCATTTTTGTTTCTGCCCAGCTGTTCACCCAGTGAATCCGGATCTCCAGAATATATGGCTTCACAAATCTTGCAGTTGCACAATAATTTTTTAACTGTGGAAATACATTGTCTGTCTCCCTTAAGATCAGTTCTCCATCCATGGATGCTTTGATCATAGTGTCCTTGTTTACCCTGAATCTGCATTGATTCGGTCTAAATTCAAATGAGAAGTCTGTCATTTCTTCCTGCTTTGAGTGATCTCTATATATTGCGAACAGATCAAATCCGCCAGGAGGTGCCATTCCAATCCATGGGTCCGCATTCCCTGATATCACCCTGTATGTTCCGCTAAAATCTATCTCCGGATGCAGTCTGTTTGGCTTGTCTTTTTCTATTTTCAGGCTCTTTTCATACGCGACAAGTTCGTCATAAGCGGCTCTGTCTTGTGGCAGATTTTCATCATCTGCCACAAGAAGCAGCTGTTCATATAGCACATCCAGCGTTTCCTGTGGACCATATGGTGCAATTCCCCCCTCATGTACCACAACACAAAGTTCTTTTTCAGACCAGATGATTCCATATTGTCCCTGTCCACCATCAAACCGGTATACACCCGGAATACTACACGCCCAAAGCTGATATCCATACCCACATCTGCCGTCTTTCTGTTCCGGTGCCTCATCGGTCTTAATCCGGACAGAAAGTGCCTCGCGGATAAATTCTTCTGAAACAATCTGTTCGTCATTCCATCTTCCATTGTTCATATACAGAATCGCCAGACGCAGATTGTCTTCTGTTGTAGCAAACGTAGCCGGCTCCGCATCAATTCCATTTGGCCATTTCAACCACACAAATCTCTCCGCATTAATCCCTATTTTTTCAAATAGTCTTGGAGTAAGATAATCCTTTACATTCTCACCGGTCTTCTTCTTCACTACTGCCGCAAGCATACATGCTCCTGATGTATTATATAAAAACCTGGTGCCAGGCTCATATTCTATCGCTGCTGTAAAATAATTTGCGATCCAGTCCCCCTCAATCGAAGGATTTGCCGCATGCCCATTTGTCATGGAAAGTACATGGCGCACAGTAATCTTCTTTGTTAATTCCGGTACACAAATTTTTCTTTCCTCGATTTCATCTTTAAAGATGTCAACCATTTTCTCATCCAGCGAAAGCTTTTTTTCTGTTACTGCAATGCCTATTGCTGTTGCAGTATAACTTTTTCCAAAAGAATGATTGCTATGTACCATTTCAGAATTAAAAGGAGCCCACCAACATTCCGCAAATACCTTACCGTGTCGTGCAGCCATAAAGCCATGCATCTGCGTAGTCTCATGCATCAATTCTTCAATGCATTTTTTTACCTGTCTGCTTGAGATTCCTGCCTCTTCCGGTGTAATTCTCTCTAACGCCTTTTCTGCTTCCATTTTACTTTTCCTTTCCTGTTACAAGAATGAAAAAAACAAGTGCACACAACATCAGGACTCCACTCAGGTCAAATAAAGTACGATACCCTGCGATTCCTGCAACCGCTCCGATCACTGCTCCACCGATCATCGGTCCAATACCCTGGAAAATATCACCACCAAGATAGTAGGTACTTGTTGCCACGCCACTGCGCCCGGTTCCAACTTTATTAATGCATCCTGCCTGCAAAGAAGGCTGTGCAGCTCCCTGCCCGACAGAACGCAGCACGCCTGTGATAAGGATCAGGATTAATGATGTGCTTCTTCCAAGAATAAACATGGAACTTGCTGTCAGCGCAAGCCCTGGAAGTACTGTGACCCGAATTCCTTTTTTATCCATCAGCTTTCCGGAAAATGGTCTTACAATAAATAACACAGCTGCACAAACCGTGAAATAAACGCTCACTCCACTGATTCCAAGCTCATCTGCATACATAACTAAATACGATGCAATAATTCCGTTAATAAAAGAATAAGAACCTGCTACAATTGTATAAGGCAGTGCTTCCACTGCAAGAATATCGCTGAACACGATTTTTTTCTTTTCTTTGTTTTCTTTTTTTTCTTCATGGAACAGACATAAAATAACAAGTGCAGCTACTGTAAGCACTGCAGACATTAAAAATGTCATTCTCATTCCAAAATTTTCAGAAATGGTAACACCAATCCCAGGAGCAACCGCTGATCCGATGACCATGCCGAGTCCAAGATAACCTATTCCTTCTCCCATTTTGTTTTTTGGAATATACTTCGAGGCAAGAGCGATCTGACAAGTTCCGCTGAATGCAAATCCAATTCCGTTAATGATGCGGAAAACCACAATCAATACTGGATTCGTAACAAATGCAAATCCCAGAAGACCTATTCCCATTAAAATATTACTCCATTTTAATAGTGTTACATTGCTCAGTCTGTCTGCAAGCAGACCACTAAATGGTCTGCAGCAAAGAGATGTAATTGAAAACAGTCCTACGATCACGCCTGCTGTTGCAATTGAGATTCCGATGCTCACCAGGTATTTTGATAAGATTGTCACTACCATATAAAAAGAAAATGCATTTAATGTATTTAATAAAAGTACCAAGATGTACTGTCTGTTCCAAAGTTTTGTCGGTTCTGTTGTCATATTCTGATTCATAAATTTTCCTTTTTTAAAATAGGGAGAGAATCCGAATGGTTTCCCTCCCCAGGTTTAACTTCTATTTCATTTTATGCCTTATTTGGATGCTAACCATGCATCTAACTGTGCCTGTTTTTCATCGATAATGTCCTGAAGTCCTGCTGCATAAAGCTGTTTGTTAAACTCTTCAAGCATAGAATCGATATCTACTTCTCCATACATAAGTGGTGTATAGTATTGAGCAACAACGTTCGTGCATGCAGTTATTTGATCTGCAACTTTGCTGGAATCAAACTGGAATCCAAGTGCAAGGGATTTTTCAGCATTTTCATTTTTCTTCTTCATCTGATCATAAATATCTTCTGCTTCATAATTCCAGGTCTTGCACAGAGTTACATTCGGCCAGTATGCCATGCTTGCTGCAGGCCAGCCAATATCAGCCATTGTCTTTCCTTCCGGATACATCATCTGACCATTTTCGTCAAGTTCATATTCCAGTCCTTCCAACCCGTTTGCTGCAATCTGAGCTGCTTCCGGGTCTGTAAATAATACATTCAGAACTCTCATAGCTGCTTCCGGATTCTTGCAGAATGGACTGATATGCCACATATAAGTTGTAACATCACCTGTTGTTGCAAGTGGCTCGGTAACTGCTGAACCGACTACATCCATACCATTCTGAACACCGGTACTAGGAATGGAGCATTCTGCATCCCAGGAATAACCTGGAGTACCATCTGCAATACCAAGGTTAACGCTCATTAAGGTTGGCTGATTATTGCTTAATGGATCCGGACTGAAGATATCATTCTCTTTCCATACTTTTACATGTTCCAGGAAGTTTTTAAAATAATCAGACTCATAATAATTTTCAACTGTTGTGCTGTGTGTCGGATCTGTTAATACTCCAAGATAATTTGTATCGCCAAAGTAGTCAATGCTCTTTGGAATCCAATAAGGATCAGTAGATCCAGGAATAAAGTATTTATCCGGATTTGCTTTCTTTAATGAGATCATTGCATCTGTCATGCTGTCAAGATCATTGACTGTATTCCAGTCAATACCAGCTGCTTCTGCATCCTCAGTTCTGCAAAGATATAAGTTCTCTGAACTCCATGCATAGATACATGGGATACCGTAAATCTTACCATCAATCTTGCCACAATTTAAATAATCTTCTAATCCGTCATAAATATCCAAGATACCCTGCCCGTCAGACTTTAACAGATCATCTAACGGCATTGCCTGTCCGTTTGCTGCCAGATTATTTACAGATGTATACCAGAAAGAGCTGAATATATCCAGAGAATTCTCCCCACCTGTCAACATAAGGTTCAATTGTGTAGACCAATTGGCAAATTCGATGCCGACCAGTTCAATTTCAGCTCCTGCTTTTTCTCTCATGATCTCATTTAATGCATCTTCTACTTTATCAGCATCAAAAGAGTCAAATACGATTGAATATGGAACTCTGATCACCGGATATTCCCCATTTGTTGATGCCGTTTCCGTTCCTGCTGCATTACTATCCCCAGATGCACCAGGTGTTTCTGCTTTGCTTCCGCATCCTGCTACCAGTGATACAAGCATTCCTGCTGTAAGAAGCATTGAAATTAATCTTTTCTTCATAGTACTCCTCCTTTATCCCGAAGAAAATTGTGATTTGTGTGTTGGTTTTCCTTCCAATCACTTTGTTTTTGTGCCTTTATCATAACAACTTTGTTTTATCTGCTCTATCATTTTTCTGTCACAATTCATCAAATTTCTAACATTTTATTTTTCATTTTTCGTCATTATGTCGCTTTAAATAAGTAGTTTCATTGTTTCATCAGAAAAGAGACAGTTCACGTCAGAAAAATGATAGATTATTTGTTCATATTGATGATAAATTGGTATCATCAAATATTGGGGGATGCCTTCCTCTATCAATTAAAAAGGAGATTTTACTATGAAAAAGAAAACAAACTGGGCAAAAACAAAACGTTATTTGCCGCTCTATCTCATGCTGCTGCCTGGTGCAGCCTACCTCATTATAAATAATTATCTCCCTATGGCCGGTCTGGTACTCGCCTTTAAGAAGGTAAATTATAATGTAGGTCTGTTCCAGAGTCCGTGGACAGGTTTATCAAACTTCAAATATCTGTTCACCACCAAAGATGCTTTTATATTCTTCCGGAATACAATTCTTTATAATCTGGCATTTATATTCTTCGGAAATCTGATGGGAATTATAACTGCTGTTGCTTTGGATAGTATCCGTAAAAAATTTTTCAAGCGGTTCAGTCAAGTAATTATTCTGATTCCTTACTTATTGTCTACTGTTATCATCAGCTACATTGTGTATGCCTTCTTAAGTGGCAATAATGGTTTTATGAATATGACTGTCCTTCCGGCACTGCACCTTGATAAGATCAGCTGGTATAACGACGCTAAATACTGGCCGGTCATCATCACAATTGTGTATCTGTGGATGTCCTTCGGTTATAGTTCCATCCTCTACTATTCAACATTGATCGGTATTGACAAATCGTACTACGAAGCAGCTGTTGTAGATGGTGCAGGCATCTGGGATCAGATCAGATTTATTACGCTTCCTGCTTTAAAAACAACGATCATCACGCTCGTATTAATGGCAGTAGGACGTATCTGCTACTCTGACTTTGGTTTATTCTATCAGGTACCTATGAACAGCGGTCTGCTATACTCAACAACCCAGACTATTGATACTTATGTATACCGTGGACTGCTCGAACTAAACGATATCGGCCGTTCTACTGCTGCAGGCTTCCTTCAGTCTATCCTCGGATTTATTTGTATCTTTATAGCCAATATAATTGTTTCTAAAATTGATAAAGACAGTGCACTGTTCTAATAACCGGAGGTATCATTATGATTTATAAAAATAAAGCTTTTCGTATTACAATGAATGTCATCATGGTTTTACTCACATTATGCTGCATTCTCCCATTTATTCTTCTGATTGCCAGCTCTTTCAGTTCAGAAGCAGACCTTACCAAGTATGGATATTCTTTCATTCCAAGAGGTTTTACGCTTGCAGCCTATAAATATATCTGGGCAATCAAAGAAAATATTCTTCGTGCTTATGGCATGAGTTTTCTTATAACCGGTATAGGTACTGTTATAAATCTTGTTATGACTTTATTATTTGCCTACCCACTTTCCAGAAAAGACCTTCCTGGGCGGAAATGGATTTCCTTTTTCCTGTTCTTTACAATGCTTTTCAATGGTGGTTTTGTTCCGACTTACCTGATTTATTCAAATGTTTTTCATATTACAGACACACTGGCCGCAATGATCGTTCCTTACCTTTTAATGAATGCGTTCTATGTTATCATGATGCGTACCTATATTATGACAAACGTTCCAATGGAAGTTATCGAGGCATCCATGATTGATGGTGCAAATGAATTCCAGAATCTTGCAAGAATCGTTGTTCCAATGTCCAAACCGATCATTGGAACCATTGGTCTTATGTCTGCTATTGCATACTGGAACAACTGGACCAATGGAATTTATTTCATTCAGTCAAGACGTAATCTCTATGGAATTCAGAATTATCTGAATTCCGTTATTTCAAACGTTGCTTTCCTGCAGACACACAGCGTGGGGTCAGGTATTGTTACTGCGGATCTTCCTAGTATCAGTATCCGAATGGCACTTGCTGTCATTGCTATTATCCCTGTTCTGGTTGCATATCCTTTCTTCCAGAAATCATTTGTTGCAGGTATTACAGTCGGTTCTGTAAAGGGCTGATAAAGAAAAAGAATGAGGCTGCCTTTGTAAAGACAGCCTCATTCTTTTTCTTTATTATTTTTCCTGCTTTCCATGAAAACGTTCTGTACTTGACCGCTGTATCAATTTCACCGGCAATGTCAGTTTCTCTGGTGCGATTTTCCCTTCAATCTTCTTGATCAGCATTTCCACTGCACATTCACCCATTTCCTGGATTGGCTGTGATATCGTACTCAGGTCCATCCATTCTGCAATTTCAAAGCCATCAAATCCTATCACAGGGATTTTACGGTATAAATCTGTTTCATGAACAGACATTCCGCTAAAAAGCTGTGCCGCAATCATGTCACTGGTACAGAAAATACCATCCACTTCCGGGTTTCTTTCCATATAGTCAAAAAAAACTTTTTTGAGAGCTTTTTTTCCCATAAGTATATTCTCAACCAGACATATTTCCGGCACTACACCGGCTTTTGCACATTCTTCTTCAAACCCCCGTATACGGTCTGTACCAGGCAGATACTCCGGCACTCTGGAACCAATAATCAACGGATGCTTGCTTCCACATGTGGTCAGCTCTCTTGCAGCCATTCTCCCACCGGCATAATCATCTGCCATGATTGATGTAATCCCTTCTATCTCCCTTTCTATACTCACTACTGGGAATTCATAATTTTTGAAAACATCAGCTTCACCAAAACGGCTGCAGACAAGAATTCCATCTACCTTATTCGCCTGAAGGATAGAAAACATCTCCTGTTCTCTTTCCTGATGTTCTCCTGACTTGCAAAGCATTAACTTATATCCATGCTCATGACAGCTTTCTTCCACTGCATCTGTAAGTTCACTAAAAAAAGCATAATTTATATATGGCAGCACTAATCCAATAATATTACTCTTTTTCTGCTGAAGTGCTCTTGCCATGGCATTAGGCTGATAATGCAGTTCCTGCATCGCTTTATGAATTTTCTTTTTTGTTTTTTCACTGACAACATCCGGGCTGTTCATCATCCTTGACACTGTTGCTACAGATACTCCGGCATATTCTGCCACATCAACTATGGTTGCCATATTTATACCCTTTTCCTTTTCTGCAATTCCTAAATATTTTCTGCCAGAATTTTATTCTTTCATTATAAAGAACCGGACAGATATATGTCCAGTTCTTTTTATTCTTCATTCTTTCTTTTTTTGCAGAAAATTTACTTTTCCAGTGCTTCATAAACAAGATCCCGGATCACCGGATGTATCTCCGAATAAACTTTCGGGAATCCCACAATATGCTGTGCATAGAAAATGCTGATATGGTTGACCGGATCGATCATAACATAGGCTCCGGCCGCTCCATCCCATCCAAATTCTCCTACCGGTGATTTCGATTCCGCTGTATCATTTAACACTCTGACTCCCAGTCCGTACCGGTATCCCTTCTTCCCTGTCACCACAAAATCATCCTGCATAATGCCTGTTGTATATCCAGTCATAAATAACCGGATCATTTTTTCTCCAAGAATCCTTTTACCGGTTACTCCGACGCCACCATTGCACAAAGCATCTGCGAAAAGGCTATATGCATCTACCGTACCAGCCAGTCCGGCACCACCGCTCTCGTAGTTCTCTGTAATTTTAAAACCATCACTCATGGATCCATCATCCGGTCTGATCTTATCCGATCCAAACTCACCCATATAAATAGCACAAATTCTTTTTTCGAGTTCTCCATCCCAGTGAAAGTACATATCCTTTATTCCAAGCGGTTCGAAAATATTTTTCTTAAGATACACTGAAAATTTCGTTCCGGAGACAACCTCTACTACAGCTGCAAGGACATCATGTCCGAGACTGTAAGACCATCTGGTCTGTGGTTCATAGATCAAAGGCATCTTTGCCATCTCTGCAACAACTTCTCTTGTACCTGCCTGATTATTGCTTTTTTCTTTGATTGCCATCAGCTCCGCTGCACCGGTATCATAAGATAATCCTGCTGTCATTGTCATCAAATCAATAATACGTATCTGATTGTGTGCAAGATGACATGGTTCTCCTGCCTGCGGCCAGTGTATTGGAAATTTAAATTCAAATTTATCTGCAACAAACAAGCATCCGAACTCCGGAAGATAGTTTGTCAAATTATCATACAATCCCAGTTTTCCCTGCTCCACAAGCTGGAGTACTGCTGTCATTGTAAAAAGTTTTGTTGCTGAAAACAGTCGGAACATATGACTGGCTGTCAGCGGAACTTTCTTCTTATAATCCGCATGTCCGGTTACTTTCCGATAAATCACTTCATGTTCTTTTGTCACTTTACAGTCATTTGCCGGAATTCCATATTTTTCTTCCAATGAATCCAGATATTCTGTCAGTTTTTCAAAGTTCATATTAGCATTTCTCCTTATTTTTCTGATGAGAGATCATCCAGTCTAAAATTCCATTCTCGTTGTGTAATGCAAGGATCCAGCTATTATGATTCTCTGCATCAAGCTCCTGTGAGGTAAGTCCTTCTGTTGTTCCGATTCCATATTTTGCAAGTTCTTCCTGTGTATACAATGTAAATTTTACATCTGTTCTTCCTTCCTGCCACAGCTTGTTGCATGCATTGAGAATAAACGCATGTCTGCTGTGCTGGTGATCCATATAGGCAGATGTGATCCATACCGGAACTTTCGGTAAATGAAGAAGATTTGCATAGCTTTCTCCATTCATGCTCGGACAGATCGGTACCGCCGCCGCAAATAAGTCCGGTGCCACTGAAATTGTCTGAAGCACACCGCCTCCTCCCATACTCATGCCTATAAGATAAACACGGTTTTCATCTACTTTTCCGTCTGAAATCATTTTTCTTATAATATCTGTTACTTTTGCAACATAATCACGGTTCCATCCACGTTCACCTTTCAAAGAAAACGGTGTGATTCCCATATCTGCACTGAATGGGTTTCCTCTTTTTTTCATCACTTCGAACATTTCCTGCATTCCCAGGTTTCCGGATGGTGCCTGTGGTGCCATAATGTACATATCCGACCATCTCTCCGCCAGACGCAGTGCACCGAGTGTTCCCGTTAACTGAAGTTCATTATCTTCACCGCATTCTCCACCTCCATGAAGAAACAATACTAACGGCCTCTTGCCCATACATTCCGGCTCATACATACGATAGTGTACACCATTTTCTTCATATGCCACAAACTGATCCATATCTTTGATCCAGACTTTATCTACATCTGCCCTGGTAAAAGAAACTTCTGTTCCTGCAATGGTTCCTGTCACTTTAAAATCATAGCGGTAGACAAACGGATCCAGTATCAGTTCAACTTCTGTACCTTCTTCTGTCTCACAGATGCTGATTTCTGTCACACCCTTTGCATTTACTTTACCGGTAAGGTCATTATAATTTTTTTCTAAAATGAAATCTGTCCCATTTGTCATCTTTACTTCTTCGCAACAAGTATCTTTCAATAAAAGCACAAAAGAATCTACAATCTGTCCATAATCTCCAATATGCGTTTTTGCAGTTATTTTTCCCAGTTTCCACATTTTTGCTTTTCCCTCCTGCATTTATTATGATTATTCTACATTAGCTCTTCAAAGTTTTCCGGTACAGCTTCTCCCTTAAACAGATCTTTGATAAGATCGACCATATTGGCAGATAAATCCGTAAAGTGATCCGTAACATACACCATCCCATTACAGGACGACAGCTGAAAATTGCATATATATTTTGCAAACCATTCCACTGAAATAAGCAGTTCTTTTCCTCTCCACAATGCCTCACAATACATGCTGCGCACTGTGTTATCAATCACACAGCCAATACTTCCTCTTGCAAACTGAAGTCTTCTGCCATCTTTTAATTTCAGGATCACAACTGCTCCGTCTTCCTCTGACTCATACCCGGCTCCTGTTGCTTCTGCAAGAAAAGAAAGTGGTACACACAAATAACTTCCTCTGATTTTTTTAGCTCCCTGGAGACCATGATACTTTAATTTGTTCCACATAATGGCTTTCTCTTTCATTGATATTACCCTGTTGGAAAGCCACGCTTTATCAAAACCGTCTGCAACTGCAAATGCAAATGTATCACCGGTTCTCGGCAGAATTGTTTCTGTCTGCGTGATGCTTCCGTCTTCTTCTCTTCTGATTCCAGAAAACAGATAATCCCAGTAAAGGAACGCTTCATCCAGTGTCTGTCCATGATCTCTGTTTTTTATATCCAGATATACAAGATCCGCTTTTCTGCCCTTATAAAATGCAAAATTATCTTCTCCAATAATCTTTATCTGTGGAACCGGATCGCATTCGTTGATGCGCATCCAATAAATACGATTCCATTTGTTTACATAAAACTCATCATAACTTTTTCCCGGTGGAAGGCCATTTTTTTCAGGTCTCGACTGCCAGATAGCCATATGTCCTGCTTTATTTTTTATTTTTCCGCTTTCATCATAAAGATTGAATGGTTCGCATGGACCACCGGAGCCTGCCGCACCGGCAAGAATCCGTCCATAATTTCTCGCAAACTGGCCTGTCATAATATTCCCCATTGACATGCCTTGCATAAAAATACGCCCCTTATCAATGTTATATTTTTCTTCCATCCTTGCGATCAGTGCCTGTATCATTTTAATATCATGATTGTCGTCCATATTCTCAGGTGGAAGTACAATCGGAAGATCCGGTGCATCCTCCTGTCTGAATGTTTCAAATACGCCTTCGACAGTCCACATTCTCTTTTCATGTGCATTGGGGAAAAGACAGATAAATCCTTCTCTGTCAGCCACAAGCGTCCATGAGGTATAAATAGCATGCCCCCATCCTGTCATCAAACCACCATGAAGTCCTATTACAAGTGGAACCGGTCTTGATGGATCATAGCTTTCCGGCACATATTCATACCATTCGTCCTCCAGTCCATCTGCCACTACTCCGTGAAATTCCTGCAAGTGCTCTGGATATACGATTGAATTGTTTCCATTTTCATTTACTACAATATCTGTTGTTTTTATTCTTTCCGGTAAATATTCCCGGTTTGCATCATCCGGTGTTCCCGGAAGGATTCTTACCTGTTTGTTCACTTGATTTTCCTCCTGCCTTATAATCAGTCCAATGGTACAATTCCAGGATCATCATTTAACATATCACGGATCAGGTCAGCCATGAACTGTCCAAGCTCTGCAAAGTGATCCGTCACATAAACAACACCATTGCAGACAGAAACAGTTTTATTCATGATAAATCTTGCAAACCACTCAATGGAAACACACAGTTCACCTTCGCGGTATAATGCCTCACAGTACATTGATCTCATATCATTATTTAAGACACATCCAATGCTTCCTTCCGCAAACTGTGCAGTTTTTCCGTTCTCCCATGTCAATGTCACATCACGTCCGTGGTCACTGCTTTCGAATGCTGCTCCAAATGCCTCCGCAAGGAAAGAAAGTGGCACACAGATGTATTCACCTCTGACTTTTGTACCGCCATTTAACCCATGATATTTTAATTTCTGCCACTTGATTGCATTTGCTTTCATCTCGGTTTTTCTGTTACAAAAGAGTGCTTTTTTACATCCATCCGCTACTGCAATATTAAATGCGTCTCCCTTTCTAGGAATACGGGATCCCATATCCACAAGTGTTCCATCCGCTTTTCTGCGGTATCCGGAGAACAGATAATCCCATACTAAAACAGCTTCATCAAAGGCATTTCCATGGTCTCTGTTTTTTATATCTGTATAGACCATATCGGCTTTCTCTCCTTTATAGAATGCCATATTGTCTTCTCCGATAATACTGATCTCCGGATCTGTCACACATCCGTTTACTTTCATCCAGTAAAGTCTGCTGTACTTATAAGTAATAGCTTCACTGTATTCGCACCATGGCGGAAGCCCATTTTTTTCCGGTTTTGTTTCCCAGACCGGAAGTGCACCTGCCTTATTGATAACATTCCAGTCTTTATCATAAAATAATTTCAGATTAACAATCGAGCCACCCGCACCGGATCCTCCTGCAAGAATATTTCCATAATATTTTTCAAACTGCGTTGTGAACATACTTCCATTTGACATACCCTGCATAAAAATACGCTCTTCATCAATATTATATTTTGATTTGATCTTCTCGATCAATGCTAACACAAATGCAATATCATGATTGTCTTCTCTGTCAGGCTTTGCATAGTTCATCCGCAGTTCTTCCGGTCCATTCACATTTGCCTCAATCTCCTCCTCGGTTGCTTCCAGTGTCCATAGTCTTCTGCTGTGTGCATTGGGGAATACAATAATCACATTGTCTCTGTCTGCAACCATTGTCCAGGAAGTATAGATTGCCTGCCCCCAACCTGTCATCAGTCCTCCATGCATGGAAACGACCAATGGTGTTTTTTTTGAAGGATCATAACCTTCCGGCACATATTCATACCAGATATCCTCCACTCCATCTGCAAGTACTTCTCTGTATTCTTTTAATCGTTCAGGATATGGCTGTGAATTATTCCCGTTTTCATTTACTACAATATCGGAATTTTTGATTTTTTCTGGAAGATACTCTCTGTTATCATCATCCGGTGTTCCAGGTCTGACTCTCATTTCTCTTTCCATCTGTTATCTCCTTTCATCTGTTATCTGGTTTCTATATCATCTCATCATAATTATCAGGAACAGCTTTATCATTTAAAATATCACGTATAAGGTCTGCCATATTCAATGACAATTCGCTGAAATGATCCGTGATGTAAATAACTCCGTCACATTCTGATACCTGAAGATTATATGCATACTTTGCAAACCACTCAGCGGAAACATACAGTTCTCCATCACGATGCAGTGCTTCACAGTACATCGCTGTCAGTTCCTGGTCTGTAACACATCCGATGCTTCCTCTTGCGAATTGCATTTTTCGTCCATCTTTCAAAGTAAGAACAGCTGTCAGTGTATCTTTACTGTATTCACATTCCCCATCAAATGCTTCTGCCAGGAAAGTAAGTGGAACACATGTATAAATTCCCCTCACTTTTTCTCCGCCATTTAAACCATGATATTTTAATTTCTCCCATCGGATCGCATTTCCTGTCATCTTTACAACCTGATTATTCTTCCATGCCTTGGAACTTCCCTGAGAAAGTGCAATTGCAAAAGTATCTCCCTTCCGCTCTTTTACAGATCCGATATTCCGGATTGTTCCATCACTTTCCCTCCGCAGTCCGGAGAAGAAGTAATCCCAGATTAAAGCTGCATCATCGAAACTTTGTCCGTGATCCCTGTTTTTAATATCAAGATATACAAGGTCTGCTTTTCTACCCTTATAAAATGCAAAATTGTTTTCACCCCGTATACAAATTTCCGGAAGTGTTCCGCACTCATTTAATCTCATCCAATATAATCTGTTGTATTTATTTACTTTCAGTGCCTCTCCTTTTTCCGGTGGGATATCATTTAACTCCGGACGGGACTGCCATACAGCAAGATGTCCGGTCCTGTTTTTAATTTTCTCATTCTCATCAAACAGCAGTGATAAAAATGACGCACAACCGGAACCTGCTGCACCTGCAAGAACATTTCCAAAATTTCGTGCAAACAAAGACGTCATCATATTTCCCATAGACATTCCCTGCATGAAAATACGACCTGCATCAATATTGTATTTTTCTTTCATCCGCTCGATCAGTCCAAGGGCAAGATGCACATCGTGGTTTTCGTCCACATTATCTGGTGACTGCCTGATTCCATCCGGTGTCTCTGTGTTGGTGTCCGGTCCAGGAGCATTCGGGTCTGACTCCCATTTTCCCCATTGAACCTGCCACACTCTGTTTTCACTGGCATTTGGAAATACCAAAATAAATCCGTCCCTGTCTGCCGCCATTGTCCAGGAAGTATAGATTGCCTGTCCCCATCCTGTCATCAACCCTCCATGCATAGAAAGAACAAGCGGTGTCTTTTTTGAAGGATCATAACTTTCCGGAACATATTCATACCACTCATCTTCTATATTATCAGCGATCACCCCATGGCATTCTTTCAATCTTTCCGGATACGGCTGTGAATTATTTCCGTTTTCATTTACTACAATATCGGAACCTTTTATTTTTTCCGGAAGATACTCTCTGTTATCATCATCTGGTGTTCCCGGTCTTAAAATCATTTTTCCCGTCATTTTTTCTCCTTTCACTCCATATCCCGCTTAAATGTATCGTTAATATTCAGCCAGTCCAAAAATTTTTTCACATGACGGTTACAATATTCCCAATTATGTGCGCCATGATCGATCGTCCGTTCAAATTCAACCCCGAGTTTTTCGTAGATATCCATAAATTCAACATTATCCTTATAATGAGTATCCTCAACTCCAGTTGCCATATATCCGCGCGGAAATTTTTTTCCTGCTGCTTTCTGTTTTTTGATCATATACACAACATCATCTTCTGTGTCTTTTACATTTTTCCTGTCCCCAAAAGCTGATGCAAACATATAAAAGCTGTCTGTATTATCCTCCTTCTCCGGCAGGATATCCGGTACATTTTTAATCCCTGAGAACAGTCCGAATGCCGCAAATTTTTCCGGATCACGCAGCATCCATTTCAAAGTACCGTAACCTCCCATAGAAAATCCAGCAATAAAATTTTCTTTCGGATCATCCGATAATGGGAACAAATGTCTTACCATATTTGGTGTCTCGATTGACAGCTGTGTAAAATATTTAAAATCCCCATGCTTTGTATCCATATACCCGGAACAGTAAGTGCCACTGCACACAATCGCCACACCTGCCTCAGCAGCATATAATTCAAGTGCTGTATAGCGCTGCCAGTCTGTGTAGTCAAATCCGCCTCCCGACTGGAGCCATAAGACCGGGTATTTATATCCCTTCGGTCTGTCTGCCAGAGAATGTCCCCATGTATTTTCCGGAATGATCACATTCACTCCCACCTTCATCCGGAGTGTCTCTGAAAAATAATATAATCTGAAATTCGCCATAAAATCCCCCTAACGTCCACACAGCCAGGCAACTGCTTTTTTCATTGTTGTAATACATGAAAAATCTGCTTCTGTCTCATCTGTTTCTTCATATACAGCCCTGTCTTTTAAAATCCGAGTAAGTTCAACTGCTTCTTTCTGGTATGCTGATCCTTTTGCTCCGGTAATATAATACCGACCGGAACTGTTTTTTTCTGCGAGTGCAAAAACATCATTATCACTGCCCTTTATATGATCAATATCGCCAAATACTGCTTTCAGTGATTCTTCATTATGGCATACGACCGTTTCCCCCTGTTTGGCTCTCTCGCAGATTTTACCCATGTCATAAATACCATCCATGGCAATGCATGCCGAAAACACTTCCGGATGTTTTAGTGCCGCTTTCACAGCCCCATATGCCCCCGTTCCAACACCGCCAATCCAGTTTAATTCCGGTTTATCAGATAATGGCAGGTTGTTTCTGCAGATTCCTAGCAGTTCCTTTACCATAAATTCTTCATATTTTGGTCCATACTCCATATTGGTACACAGACAGTGCTGAACATCTGCTGCGATAATAAAGATTCCGTTTTCTGCTGCACACTTCTCTGCAGGGGTGCACAGCCAGTCCATGGAACTCCCACCATCACTGTGATATAACCACAATACCGGATATTTTTTATCGTAGTCGTTTTCTCCCAATCCAAGCTTGTCCATCTCTGGGAAAAACACCTTTGCACTGAACGACCCACATAAAACCGTCGATAGTGCATTCATCTCTATCATTGCCATAATGTCTCCTCCTTTTCTTATATAGACTATAACATTGCATTTTAAAAATGTCAAACGTTTACATTTCTATTTTTATTTATATAAGTTGACTTTTTTGTCTAAAATAGCTAATATATTCTATATAGTTTCTTTATTATAATATATTTATTACCATTGTGATTTATATAAAATATCAATCGTTTAATAAAAGGTGATCTTATGAAATATCAAAAAAAACATTATTCCATAAAAGCTGTGCTGACCCGCAATTTGTCGATCCTGATTGCCACTTCTCTTATCAGCCTTATTTTTTTCGGTATTTTTTCCTATCGTACAGGAATACAACAAATAAAAGAAAACAATATTTCTTCCCTTAACGTCTACGCTACAACACTTCAGACTGAAATGAAAAAACTGGAGGATTTCACAAAAGATATCTGCTACAGTGATACCTCTTACCATCTGTTAAGTACGAATTACTATACCAGCAGCCAGAAGATACTTTATGAAGGTACTCTACGCAAAATGCTTCAGAGTGAGGTTTCTCCCTATAGTGGACTTCTTGTATTCAGTGATACCGCTGCCACATCCATGTACGAATATGGTTCTTATTTTCCAAATACATACGCCAGACACTGCTATGAATTAAAGGAGGAACTGAAAAAATACTATCTTGAGGCTCCTCCCTCTTCGCTGGAAAACTGGCAGACATATTCGAATGATTATTTTTCCGTAATTATGTATACCTGTCAATATAATGGGCTGTATCTTTGTTCCCTGATTGACCTGAACTTTTTTGCACTGGAAGAATACGCATCCCTGGATAATTCACTTCATATCTGTTTCTTTGACCATGAACAGATTTTATCGAATCTAGAAGAAATGAAGCTTCTTGGAATCAGTCAGAATGATCTGGCGAAATCCCCTAAATTATCTTTTTCACAGCCACAGGTAATCGATACTCTGGCATTGAAAAATTCAGATGTATCCATCGCGTGCTGTATGTCCGTCAATTATTTTGGTGGTTCTTACTTCCAGATTGCGATTTTCTGTCTTGCTGTCATGATTGTTATATTTATAATTTTATCTATTTTTATGTATCTTTCTTTCCGGGATATACTCTCCTACCCGGTAACAAGGATCGCGTCTGCTGCAGAATCAATCGGGCAGAACGATATTTCTAGTTTTATTGAGTGTAATGAAAGTAATATTTTTGAGTTTGAGGAAATTAACAGAGCACTTGCCCACTTAATTTCCCAGAAAGTTGAACTGGAAAAGCTAAACCAGCTGGAAAAATATGAAAAAAATCATGCCATGCTGCAATATTTCCAACTCCAGACCCGCTCACATTTTTTTATTAATTGTTTAAAAAGTCTTTATAATATGCTTGAACTGCATGAATACGAGAAGATGCAGCGCATGATACTGGCTTTTTCCAACCACCTGCGATATATTTTTCATGACAACTTAAAAGTGGTTCCATTAAAATATGAATTAGAGGAAGTGAATGATTATTATAATATTATACTTATGGATCGTTCCAAACCCATTCTGCTTATGCAGCAGAATGACAATTCCCTTTCTGATTACCAGGTTCCACCTCTTTTGATCCAGACATTTCTGGAAAATTCAGTGAAATATAATGCACAGTCTGATAAGCTGCTATGTTTTTCTATCCATATTGAAAAAACATTTTATAATGATAAACCTTATGTATTATTTAAGCTTTCCGATAACGGAGTTGGTTATGGCAAAGATATGCTGGATAAATTAAATTGCGAAGAAAGTGATCTGTACGAAGATTATCATGTCGGGATTACGAACCTGAAAAAGAGAATTGAGCTTATTTATGGAACCAATTACTATATTACTTTTTATAATGAACCGGCAGGTGGTGCCTGCACCTTAATCTACCTGCCATTGGAGGATACTATATGACATTACTGCTTGTAGATGATCAGATAAATGTAATAAATGGACTTATGAATGGAATTAACTATCGGAAACTTGAGATTGATACTGTACTTCCTTCCACAAGTGTGCAGGAAGCCAAAACACTGATCTGTGAAAATCAGATTGATATTCTCATGACAGATATCGAAATGCCGGGAGAAAACGGATTGCAGCTTCTGCACTGGGTAAGTGAAAACTATCCAGATATTGTCTGCATTCTGCTTACTTCCCACGCTGATTTTTCCTATGCACAGGAAAGTATCAAACTTGGATGTTTTGATTATGTTGTTCAGCCGGCTCCTTACCAGGAAATTGAAGACGCTCTTTTACGTGCAATTGCAAAAGTCCATACAGAAGCTGAAAAAAATCAATATTACAAAGATGGTCTTTTTTATACAAATCACAAACAGGAACTGACTGACCGGACGATTCTAAATCTTTTTTCCCAGAATCCTGCAAACCGCCAGCAAGCACTGCAGCTGTTAAATGAGATCCATTATCCGCTATCTCTACAGTCCTGCATCCGCTTAATCTCCATTGATATTTATCCTCTGACTGATAATACAGCTGACTCTTCCCTTGTTGATCTGGTCATGCGTCAGAAGATTACTGACAGCCTGCGGCTCTGCGGTTTTTGTAAACCGATTTACAACTTAATCACATTAAATACCAGTAAACGGTTTGTGGTCGTCCTTTTTGCAAACGGAGATGCACTTTCCGATCTCTCTGTCTCTGCCTATCATGCATTTTATCAGCAGTTATCTAAACAGATCAGTCCTGAAATGTCCATTTATATCGGAAACTTTATTTCCTTTTCTGAGATGCGTTCCGAGATTCACAGGATTGATACTTTTGTAGCAAATAACGTAAACAAAAAACCTTCCCTGTACTTCACTGAGCAGGAAAAAAATTTTGCAACATCCATGGATGTTGCGGATAATATTGCACACTGGAATCGCCTTCTGAACTCTGAACAGTACGAAAAACTTCTGGAGAGTATTCTGTCCTACCTTGATTTTATTGCATCTCTTAATGTGACAAACTTAAAAACTCTCTGTGATCTGCATCAACAACTGACACAGCTTTTTTTCATTTATGCCTATCAGCACGAGATTGATGTCACATCCCTGTTTACGGAAGAATATTCCTATAATGAATATATGGATGCCTTTAAAGATACTTCTGCCCTCCGCAAGGCTGTTTCCTTTATTATTCCAGCAATCCATGTATCTTCTGGATCTGATTCCGAAAAAGACGCTGTTTCTCTTGCGAAAAAATATATTACAAACAACGTCTCTTTAAATCTGTCTGTAAAAGATGTTGCAGACTACGTACATTTAAGTCCGGAATATTTCACCAAACTATTCAAAAAAGAAGTTGGACAGAATATCAAGAGCTATATTTTGCAGGTAAAAGTAGAAATCGCAAAAGATCTGCTTGGAAATCCAAATATTCCAATCAGTATGGTTGCTTTAGATCTCGGTTACAGCAACTTTTCACATTTTACCCAGGTATTCAAAAAATTGGAAGGGATCACACCAACCGATTACCGTAAAAATATTCTAGGGGACAACTCTTTCCCTTCGGATTCTGACTCATAAACTCAGCAAAAAACAGACAGCCTGCTATATATTCAGATCAGCATCCTGCCTGTTTTTCCACATTCTATGAATCCTTTATCCCGAAATTTTCTTAATCCATTTTCCGCTCTTTAATCTCCAGACGCACCAGAAACATTTTATTATTTCATCAATTTTCAGGAAAAAATATGTCCAGAACGCCGGCCAGTGCAGCACTACACCCGCAAGATAGCCCAAAGGTACACTTGCGACCCACAAGAACAGAATATCTGCAACCATTAGAAACCTGGTATCTCCACCTCCCCGCAGAACCCCTTTAGTCATCATACTGTTTACACCACGAAACAGCATAATGATTCCAATAGAATACATCAATTCCTTCGCAATTACTGCGGTCTCAGGAGTAATATTATAGCAGCTGATCACAGGGTCTGAGATCAGAATAATAATAATCGTAGATAATGCTCCGAGAATAATACCCATTTTCATGAAACGTTCTGCTTCTTCCTTTGCCCGTGCAACATTTCCCTCGCCCAATGTATTTCCAACCACAACACTGCTCGACTGTGCTGCCCCCTGGATAAACACCGTACTAAGCTGCTGTGTAACCAACGTAATGGAATTTGCAGATACGAACTGGCTTCCGATTCTTCCCATTACCATGGAAACTGCACTGTTACCGAATCCATATAATGTATCACTGATCACCACTGGTATACTGATCTGTACATATTCTTTCATAAGATTCTGGCATTTCATAAAAATATCGTGAATCCTGAATCCTATTTTTTTATCAAAAAAAATAAGATACATGCAAATAAATACAAATTCAAAAATCCTGGCGATCAGAGTCCCAAGTGCCGCACCTGTCACTCCTAATTCCGGAACTCCGAATTTCCCGAAAATAAAGATATAATTACACCCGATATTCAGAAAAAATGCTCCTATTGAACTGAATAACGGCCATTTTGCATTTCCAACACTCCGGTAGACATTTGAGTATGCCAGAGACAGCCCCATGAGAAGACAGCTTACTGAAAGTACCTTCAGATAACTGACACCCTGTGAGATCACTGCCGGTTCAGAAATAAAAATCTTCATTATAATTTCCGGGAAACACCATGTAATAACCGTAAACAAAATTCCAAGTATCAGACATATCCGCGTTGTGATCGCAATTGTCTGTTTTAAAGCTTTTTCATTTTTCATTCCCCAGAATCTGGATGTCATAATCGATGCGCCCTGTCCAAGTCCCATACAGCTGAACTGGTAAATATTAATAAACTGATTTGCAAGTGCCACCGCGGACAATGCATTTTCTCCCAGCGACCCAACCATAATATTATCTGCCATATTAACCCCGATCGTTATCATATTCTGCATCATGATTGGGACGGCAAGTCTGGCTGTTTTGACATAAAATTGCTGATTTTTCACAACTTTCTCTCCCTGTTATTTTATCTGTCACCGATATTTCCGCTTCCAAGTCCTTCTACTGTATCATCCGTTGGAAGCCATTCGATTGCTTTTTCAATATATCTGTCCCAAAAATCCCACTCATGTGCTCCCGGTCCGGTTTCGTAAGTAACATCAATTCCATTTTCTTTTAAAAATGCTGCAAACTCATCGCTTTTTGGAAGAAGTCCATCTTGCAGACCACATGCCATATAAAATTTAGGAAAATCTATATTCTCTTCCTTTAATTTCCGCACAAGATACTTTGGATTCATATCACTATTTATCAGTTTTTCAAGATCTCCGAAGCATCTCTCTCCGAATGCTTTTGTTTCATAAAACATCACTTCATCATTTTCTTTCCGCTTTGCCATATCTTCTGTAATCAATGCAGATGACAAACCAATAATGTATCCAAATGTATCATGATATTTCAATCCATTCCGGATTGCTCCATAACCTCCCATAGAAAGCCCTCCAATAAAAGTGTCTTCCCTTTTATGTGATAATGGAAAAATCTTTCTTGTAAGTTCAACTAATTCCCGCCCTATAAAATCTCCATAATTGTCACTTCCGTTTGGCATATCAACATAAAAAGAATTTTCTCCGGATGGCATGACAACAACCAGATCATTCATCTCTGCAAAACGCTGGATTCTGGTTCCGTTCACCCAGTCCACATAGCTTCCCAAAACTCCATGCAGCAGATAAAGTGTTTTGTATGGTTTATTCTCTCTTTTCGGAATACCCGGAAAATCCGGCTTGTCTGCCGGAATGATCACGTTTACGGGAACCGTTCTCATAAGTGCTGTTGATATTAAATTCATATGTATAAATGCCATAATTTTTTCTCCTCTGATAACACTATTTTTTCATCAGCAACTGTTTAATTCACTATCATAAGTATACTTATATTATCTTCTATATTCTTTCAAAAATATGTCTTTTATCATCAGTTTTCTGCCATAAATGTTCTAGTGCAGTATTGCCGTTGCTCATACATCTTATTTTTTCTATCAAAACGCCCAAACAAAAAAACGCCAGAACCAGCATTTTAAAGGGACTCCTTTATCTGCCGAAACCAGCGTTTCTTCTTTGATTCCTTATATTATTGTCTTTACTCTGACTTTCTTCCCTGAAAAAGCAATACCAAACCTTAAGATGTCTGTTATTCCGTCTTCTCGCATATCAGCATCATATCTTAATGTAGTAATCTGCTGCAATGCTTCCTCTGCCAGAAGGTCAAGGTTCTCTTCTTCCAGATTCTTTTCCCATTTTAATTCGAAAAGAATACCCGGATATCGTTTCTCTCTGGGAATCATGCATATATCATATCTTCCATCACCTGATTCTCTGTTCGATTTAATCTTATACTGATTGTCCATCAAAGCTATCAATCCAAGCATTAGGCCATGATAAAATCCTTCTGCTCCACCATCAAAAAAACTTATGGATTTGTCCAGATATTCCGCCACTGCACTTTGTAATTTCTTATGGTCATTTGCGTAAAGGCTTTCTGCGACTTTATTCGCAGTAGTTCTTGTGATAACACCTGTCTGCAAAAAATGTGACAGAATTTCACTCTTGTAAACTGATGCAATCTCTTTATTTGGGATAGTTACCTCACACAGATAGGAGCCGTCTGCCTGCAAATCTTTTTTCTGTGTTTTCAGATATCCTGCAACCAGCAACAGACTATAGATGTTTGCAGGATCTTCTGCAAGCGATCTGTATACAACATTCTGGTCTATTCTTGCAACGACACTCCCACCTTGTAATAAGATATACAGTTTTTCCACAACATCATCTGTTGCAGCATTCATAATTTCTTCGAATATCTCATTTTTTCCTGTGTTTACCCAGTATGCCTGTGGGATACATCCTTTTGAGATATAATTGATCACTGACCATGGATTATAAATTTCTTCATTCCCGAATAAATATCCATCGTACCAGTCTCTAAGCTCATTTTCTTTTTCTGACATACCATAATACGCAAGAAGCTTTTCAGTTTCTTTCTCTGTAAACCCGAAAAAGCTGTCATATTCTTCATCCATCACAGTATTTACGGAAAGGTTATTCAGCCCACTGAAAATACTCTCCTGTGCGATCCGCAGAATTCCTGTCAAAAATCCATAAGACAAGTTCTTGTTATCTTTAAATGCCCCAGAGAAAAAAATTCTCATAAATCCGATAATTTCATCGTAGAAATCTTTTGAATATCCCTCCTGAATAGGTGTATCATATTCATCGATAATGATAATCGGAGCCTTACCATAATGGACTGTAAGCATTTTAGATAACCGCTCAAGTGCAGACGTAAGCTCTACTTCATTTGCCAGAGCTCCTAAGATCTTCTCGAAATATTCTCTTTCATACTGAGAGATTCTGTCACTGCTTAGTAATTCCTGATGTCTTCCGTATTCTTCCTGAAGTAGTCCGCGGATTTTGTCTATGGTTGCTTCCCACGTATCGAATTTTACATCTTTGAAGGTTAAAAAAATAACCGGATATTTTCCCTGATGTCTGCGATATTTTTCACCACATTTCCAAATTGCTTTATCCGTGAAGTACTTGCTGGTATCATCCTCTGATATTTCAAAAAATACTCTGAGCATGTCCATATTCAAAGTTTTACCAAATCTTCTTGGTCTGGTAAATAATGAGACTAATGGTTTTCTGTCCAAAAACTCTTTGATCAGCAACGTCTTATCAACATAGTAATACTCCGATTGTGCACGTACATAATCCGAAATTCCTACTGGCAGTGTTTTTTTCTCTTTTCCTGTCTTTTTTCTGCTATATTTTCCAGTTGATATTCTTCCATCCAGAGGTTTTTCTGCATCATCAGGAATTAACCAGGTTCTTTTTTCTTTTACTGCTCCCTGAATTCTTCCGCTTTTACACATTGCATTTACTGTACGAGGCGTAACATTCCACTCTAACGCCTTTTCACTGCATGTTTTCATCAAAACCACCTCCGCATATTTGTAATCCTCTGATTATTTTATACGTAAATTATACCATTTTGAACGTAAAATATCAATTTTATTTGATATTTTGCGTCCAAAATTAATATTTTACGTTTATAATTTAACCTTATAACCAATTTCATTTTATAAATCGTCTAATGTAGAAAAGCCAGTAAAAAAGATTTTTCAAATCCTTTTTACTGGCTTCAAATTCTGATATTCTATTTACTCAAATTTATAGATATCTCCACTCGGCACATAATGCACCGGCACCGCATTCCCGATCGCTTCCGGGATCCAGTCCGCGGCATACTTCATTCCAAGCTCCTCCAGATTGAAATGTCCTACGTTAAATGCTGCTTTCACTTTTCCAAGCTGCACTGCATCTCTGATATAAGACATCACCGTCCAGTCGATTGTCTCTCCCGGAATGATTGCATCCACATCTTCCTCTTCCATTATACGGATCACTTCGGTTGCATACTCCTTGCAGAAGCCATCTCCGGTTGTTGGCTGATGTTCAAATATATTCGGCAGTAAATGACCCACGATTGCAACTTTCTTAAGCTTATCCTTTGGATTTCCAATATAGCGGATTCCGTTTAAACACATCTTCTCTTTCAATAATGCATTCATCTTTTCCACTGTCATATCTGGGAACTCAAAGTACATTGTCATTCCTTCTGTATCTGCATTTACGCGATACTGTTCCCATCCAAGATATTTGATTACACCGGTGAAAATACCATCCGGTTTGTGTGCATGTGTATGGTCATGATCTCTCCAAATCGCAATTCCATACTGATCTAAAAGTGCTTTTTTCTCCTCATAGATCTTGTTCTCAAATCCAGCTCTCCAGTCCGGATAATCCGGTGTGGAATAATAGGATGGTTCATGTACATATAAAAGATTGCATCCTAACGCAGCTGCCTTTTTAATTACTTCCACAGTTGGTACAAGTGCTGATACAATGCCTGTACATTCGTCGTCCAGATTTCCTGATTTGAAACCGTCGCATCCGTCATAGGATGCATCGAATTTTGGATGGTACTCTAGAATTTTGTCTGTAATTTCTCTGATTGTCATATTTTTTTCCTCCTATACAATATAAGTAAACGGTTCTTCCGCATCCACAAAGGTAACCGGAAGATCTTCTGTGATACTCTTAAGCCATGCCGGAAGATGTTTCATGCCCCACTCTTCACTCCGTTCATGCCCGAGCACTAACATACCTTTTTTCATGCCAAGCTGTGCTGCATCCCTTACATAAGCAGAAAGTGTCCACTCTGTGATATCTCCGCAGATCGCAACATCAATATTTTCTGCATGCATATGACGCATCGGAAGATTCTCCTGTCCAAGTCCAAGACTTCCGCCTCCGACCAACGCACTGACTCGTTTTACCGGCATCTTTTGATCACCAACAAGCTGTACCACCTTCATATCCAGCTCTTTCTGGAAAAAATGTGCCAGCTCCTCCAGGGTTGTTTCCGGAAGCTCATAAACTGCTCCAAACCATCCAAGGTCATCGTCACATTTTACACGGTATTTTCCCCAATCTAATTCTTCTTCAAAACCACGGTAAATACCGTCATCTGCATCCATATGCATATGGTCGTGAAAACGCCAGATCGCGATCTTATGCTCCTCGATCAGCTTTTTCTTTTCCAGATAAACCGGATCATCAGAAAGCCATTCTGTATTATCTGCCCCTGAAAACCAGGTTGGCTCATGTGTGATAATAAAATTTGCTCCCAGGTCGATTGCATGTCTGATCACATCAACGGTTGCCATAAAAGTCGAAACAACTCCCTTTACTTCCATGTCCCAACTTCCCGTCTTCAGATGATCGCATGTCTTTTCTTCCGGAAGCGGTGTCACGCCGGTCTTCTCGATAATCTTATTTACTAAATCTCTTACTGTCATATTCTTTTCTCCTAAAAAACAGCCCACGCAGAAGAAATATGCACACGAACTACTATTTCTTCTGTGCAGACTGTCTACACTTCTCTATGAAATTAACCCTTTACGGCTCCGACAACAACACCCTTTACCAGATATTTCTGTACAAAAGGATAGATCAGCATAATCGGAAGAATTCCGATCACTGCCATGGCCATTCGGATAGATGTTCCCGGCAAGTCGATCGCACCTGTTCCGATCAGGGCTGCATTCGAGCTGGAACGCATTGCCTGAATATTATTCATGATCTTCATTAACAACTGCTGGATACTATACAGCTTTTCATTGCTGATATAATACAGACCGTTTGTCCAGTCATTCCAGTAGCAGATACCCGTAAACAAACTGATTGTTGCTACGGTTGGAACCGCTAACGGAAGCATGACTTTAAAGAAGATTTTCAGTTCAGACGCACCATCTAACTGTGCTGCCTCGATCAAAGAATCCGGCACACTGTTCTGATAATAGTTTTTTACAAGAATAACATTAAATGCACTTACCAGATAGTTCGGAATGATCAATGCCCAGATCGTATTTTTGATATGGAAAAATTTTGTCCACATAATGTAAGACGGTACAATACCACCATTAAATAACATTGTAAAAAATACGAAAAATGCCAGTGCGTTACGATACTTGAAAGATTTTCTCGACATTGGATATGCAAGCATGGTTGTGATAATTACGCTTAATGCGGTACCAACAAAGGTTACCAGGAAAGAAACTCCATAAGATCTTAAGATCATAATACTCTGCTTTACCATGTAATAATAAGCATCTAAGCTCCACTGTTCCGGCCAGTAAGTATATCCGTTTCGGATCAGGGATGACTCCGCCGAAAATGATGCAATGACAATCAACAGGATTGGCAGCATTGCAATGATGACTAATATGGTAAGGATGATCGTTGCCACCCGGTTAAAGCTTTTACTTTCGGTCATATCTCTGCCCCCCCCTTAGAATAATGCGTTTTCAGAATCTGCTTTACGTACGATGCCATTTGCGATCAATACAAGAGCAAATCCCACTAATGACTGATAGAGTCCGGCTGCTGCTGACATACCAACATCATTTAATTCCATCAATCCACGGTATACGTAGGTATCAATGGTCTGCGTTACATTAAATAATGCTCCTGAGTTCTGTGGTACCTGATAGAACAGACCAAAGTCAGAGTAGAAAATTCTTCCAATCGACATTAAGGTCAATGTGATAACCGTTGGTTTTAACATTGGCAGCGTAATTCTGAAAATCTGCTGCATTTTGGTTGCACCATCGATCGCTGCGGCTTCATAAATAGATTTATCAATACCTGAAATACTTGCCATATAAACAATTGACTGATATCCCATGTTCTTCCAGAGATTTACGATGATAATAATTGCCGGCCATGCTCCGGTGTAGGAATACCATGATACCGGGTCTAATCCAAGTCCTGCAAGGATTGTTTTATTGATAAATCCGGTATCCGCATTTAAAAATGCATAGGCTATAAATCCAATAACGACCCAGGATAACAGGTTCGGCAAAAGCAATGCTGCCTGGAAAAATTTAACACGTGTTTTTTTTCCAAGTTCACACATCATCACAGCAATTACAATTGCAACGATCGTTCCGATAATAATGAAAGCCACATTATATAAAATTGTGTTTCTGGTCATAATCCAGGCATCTTTGGTCTTGAACAAAAACTGGAAATTCTGAAGACCGCACCAGTCACTTCCGAATACACCTTTTCTAAGACTATAATTCTTAAATGCCAGGAAAATACCAAACATTGGTATATAATTATTGATCAGTAAGTAGACGATTCCCGGCAGTGCAATCATAAAGAGCGGCAGATTTTTAAATTTTCTTTTTTTACTTTTTGCAATTGCCTTTTCCATTCTATTCTCCATTTCTGTAGAACTGCCGCATTTTCATGCGGCAGCCTTTTGATATCTGTGAAACCGTGTCACTCTGTTTTATTTCTGCTGTGCAACCCAAGCATCTAACTGCTCCTGTTTTGCATTTAAAATATCCTGGTATCCGGCATCATCCAATGCTTTTACAAATTTTTCAATTTCTGTATCCGGATCTAAGCTTCCGCAGTTTAATCCCGGCATATACTGTTTGATAACATTGTTTACTGCGGTGTACTGTGTCTTCACACTGCTGGAATCAAAGGTGAAGCCCATTGCAGGAGATGTCTTTGCAATCTTGTTCTGCTCTAATTCCCAGTCAAGAGATGCCGGATCAGATCCTTCTAGGCAGTACATTAAGAAATAATTTCCTAATGTTCCACAGCTTAACTGTGCTGTATATGGTACGGTTGTAGAATCTTCTCCTTCTGGATAAGAAACAGTTCCATCATCGTTTTTCACATAGTCTCTTCCCTCAATACCATAGATCAGTAAGTTGATTACATCCGCATCTGTATAAGTAAGGTTTAAGAACTTCATAGCAGCTTCCGGAACATCTGTTGTGGAAGAGATCATCCAGCTTACCATATTAACATCACCAGTGGAAAGATATGCATCGCCGATCATTTTTGCCCCGATCGGATATCCGCCGCACTGAGCCTCTAAGGATGCTGCTGTGTCAGCTTCCGGATAGCTATATGCTGCGATGTAGCAGAAGTAGTTACCGGAACTCATTGTCTCTGCTGCTGCACTTGTCGTTGTTGCTGCATCCTGCATTACAAGACCATCATTGTACCAGCTTCTTACTAACTCACATCTCTCTTTATAGATATCTGTAGAATATAAATCTGTTACCGTAAGGTCATCACCCATTAACACACCTGTTGGAGAATACATAGAATCTGTCAGGAAATCAACATCTCCCCAAGTAACATCTAAACCGATATGACCTGGTTCTACTGGTGCAAGCGGAATCATATCCGGATAAGCTTCCTTCACCTGTTTTAAAATATCAGTAATATCTTCAATGGAATTAACAGAACTCATATCCAGTCCAAGCTCATCTGCGATATCCTGTCTGTAGATAACCATTGGTGTTAATGCGATTGGTTTTAAAGTCGGTGTACCGTAAATTGTTCCATCGGCTGTGCAGGCTGCAAGCCAGTCCTCTCCGATCGCATCTACAATTCCCTGTCCATACTGATCTAATAAATCATTTAACTCATATGTCATATCAGTAGATACATAATTATTAAAATCACCAAGGGATTCATAAATATCGATTTTTTCTCCGCCCTGTAAAGCAAGACTTACTTTGCTCGGATAATCTGCAAATGCGATCGGTTCTAACGTAACCTCCACACCGATCTTCTCTCTTGTGATCTTATTGATTTCCTCTTCTACAACATCTAAGTCTTCCTCTGTCGGGATATTATTAAATGTACTGTATGCATAAGTAACCTGCTCATAATCTCCGTCTGCTTTTGTGCTTCCAGTCTCAGTTCCTGCTGCAGATCCGTTAGAATCTGAGCTTCCTCCACATGCAGTAAGACCTACTGTCATTGCAGCTATTAATAAAGCTGCCAGAACTCTTTTGTTTTTCATCTGAAAAACCCTCCTCTTTTTTTTTGATAGTATCAATTTATCAGATTTATCTCGTTCTTTCTTTCAAAAAAAGGATACATACTTTCAAAAAAAAGAGAACCAAATCTGATTCTCTATTTTTTGCAATATTGATTTGGCGACACGCCTGTATATTTTTTAAATATCGTAGAAAAATAAGTAAAATTGTCAAATCCTACTGTTTCTGCCACATCACTCACACGCTCACCGCGCTCTAACATTCTTTTCGCCTCATCAATCCTGTATTCTGTTATCGTATCTTTGATTGTTCTACCAGTTAATTTCTTATAAGTCTTTGATAAATATTCCGGTGCCAGATAAAACTGTTCTGCAATCTCAGTTCTTCCAATATTTTCTCTGTAATGCTCCCTGATATATTGATCAACCTTCTCGTTGAGACTATAATTCTTTTGGACACTTTCCTCATATTGGAAAGTACAGTCAATCAGATAATTTGTCCACCTTATCATATCCAATACAGATTGCGAAGCTTTCTGACCTAACTGATTTAAGTTATCATCCACAAATAAACCTGATATCTGAATCTCTTTTTTTCCAAAATAAGTATAAACCGCCTGAAGAATTTCCTCTTTCCCTCTGGATAAAACCCGATCACTTAAAGTCTTATCATAAATCCTTTCATGTAGCATTGCTTTCATATAACTTAAAATTTCTAATTTTTTCTTTTCGGATAAAAATTGTTCTATTTTATCAACCTCAAAAACATTTTTAATGTTTTGCTGAATTTCTGCTGCGTCATCCTCCTGAAAATAACTGCCATAAAATGCAACGTTCCTTTCAATCAGATTCTGCTGCCGGTGGAATGTTTTATAAAAATTTTCTATCTTACAAGGCTTTCCTACACACATGGTAATTTCAGATGAAAATAATTTTTTAAAAACTGTGTGTAATAATTTGCAACACTGTTTTAATTCTTCACTGTCTTTTTTCTGGCAAACCGTCGCAACAATATAATAATTATCATAGTCCATTGACACAACCGAGCTATTATCAGGACATCCGCAAAAAATCTCTGAATGAATATTCTCAACTACGAAAAGCATTAGATCCGGGCTCATTTTTGCTCGGTCTTTTTTGATTTCTGTTATCTTGGAAACAATCAGATTATAATCCTGTTCTACGTTAATCTGCAATTTACGGTTTTCGATTTCATTCTTTATAATCTCGTTTTTCCCTGCAATATGTCCCGATAATATTTCACTCCAGAAAGCAACCTGAACATGATTCTGGTTCTCCTTTAGCCATTTTCCATACTCACTGTTTTCCTGTAATTTTTGAGTTTCCATGCGTTTTAAAATAATCTTCTTTAAAGCTGCCTCCATAACGTTCACATCAAAAGGCTTTAATAAATACTCACATGCCTGATACTTAATTGCATTGGATGCATAGTCAAAACTCTCATGACAGGTCAAAAGCAGAAAATCTCCCGGAAGCTCTTCTCTCCGAAACCACTCCAGCAAATCGATTCCAGATCCCTGTGGCATCTCAATATCACTGATTACAATATCAATATTATGTTCTTTTAAAATCTCTTTTGCCAGCTGGATATTATAAGCTGTAAATATATCTGAAACACCAAGTTCTTTCCACTTTACTGAATTTTTAATGACATCCACCGTTGCCATATCGTCATCTACAATTAAAACCTGCATTTGCACAATCCTCTTTTGTAATCTTATTAATCCATTTTTATCTGTTTCTGTTCTTTCATTTCCTGTACTGCATGCGCTGGTATCCGGAATGTATTTTTACATCCATGTGGTTCAATATTACTGATTGTAAATAATCCTTCACGCTCATACATAAGTTCCATCATCCGTTTCACACTCTTTAAACCTACACGCTCCCCTGTCTTTGAAATCGTATTTTCCTGATTTTCAAAAAATTGGAGTACTTCTTTAGGATATCCGGCTCCATCATCTTCTACCTCAACATAAAGCATCTCCTCGCCATTTACATCCGCTTTTGATGCTTTGATTAGAATCGTAAGCATCTGATTGATATTTACTGCATACTTATACTCATTTTCTATGATTGTATGGATAATCATCTGTGGAATCTTCCACTCTCTCACTTCCGGATTAATGTCTATATAGTAAAACACGCATCCCGGATATTTCAACTCCTGCATTTCAAAATAATTCTCTACATGTGTTACTTCTTCCTGCAGTGACACTGTATGCAAACCTGCACGGAACATATAGCGTATGTTCTTTGACAGCGCACTGATATAGCTTTCAATTTCTTTATTTTTTCCCTGCTGGCTCAAACTTGAGATTGTGGTCATTGCATTCAGGAAGAAATGTGGTCTTATCTGAAGTTTTATGCATTTAAGTTCTGTTTCCTGCAGATCTATCTGTTTTTCGTAGCTTTGGATTTTTAACTTCATGATCTCATCCATCAGACGGTTAAACGCATCTTTTAATACAATAAATTCATTGCTTTCAAATTCTTTTGTAATACGATATTCTCGATTTCCAGTCTGCATCTGTTCCATGCTTCTCTGCATATGTCCCATTGGTGCAAGCATTTCTCTTCGCAAAAAGTTAATAAAAAACACTGAAAAGCCTGCCAGTATCAGTATTACGAATAATACTAATATCATGTTCCACCGGATTTGTCCAACAACCTGAGACTTACTTACATACGCCGATAACTGCAATTTCCCATCGGCAAGTGTATAATCATTCTTATACACACCGAGACTTTGAGGTGTCGCCTGTAATTCTTTCCCAATTTCACAGGTAAATTCCTGTTTTCCACATCCACCCCATACCTTTTGCTGCTCATCTTTCAATAATATAAAAATTTTCTGCAAATTCTTTTTCGTTACATTGTCCATAAAATGATCAACAGAAATGAAAATACCGGCTGATCTTCCCTGCCATACATACATCTTGGACACATAATTCTGCAATCCAATCCGCACAATCATCCACTCTGCTTTTGCACTACCTTCCTTTGCTCTCTCCAAGGCATATTGACGTAAATCTTCACGTTCCTGATAAGCCATATCGCTATTCTCATAATCCAGACAGCTTCCATATGTACTATCTCCAATCACAACGGCATCCACATACTGATCGTAAGTTATCTGTTCCTGTATAAATTTTTTTATCTCTATGGAAGCATAATATCGTTCTGATTCTTTTTCGCTCTGAAGCATATCATAATCATTATTTTTATAAATCAAACGCTCTAACAGCATGTCTGCATTCTCAAGTTTATTCTCAAGTTCTTTTCCATATAACTGAAGCAGATTTCTGCTGCTTGTCTGCATGTTTTCCAAAACTGTGTAATATGAGACACAAATATAGGTAACAATTACAATTCCAAGCAATGCGCTTTGAATTACAAACATATGGATTGTCTGACTAACTAACGATTTATTTTTATTCTTTTTCTTCATATTGTGCCTCATTGCAATCTAATCTTTGTTTTTCTTTTCGAATCCGATTAATTTCAGTTCCTATCATACCTTTTTTTATGTTTTCTGAAAAGAATTTTTTAACTGAACAAACTTCTCCAACCTGCCGATATATAAGTTATCGAAACAAGTTGTCTAATTTATTTCACGGAGGAAATAAAGATGAACTTAACCGTAAACAATTATTTGGGCGGAACGATGAATGGATTCTCCACTGCCACGATCAACACAAGAAACACTGGAATTTCCAAAAGCAGTTCCTTTAGCACAGGGAAGTCAACCAAAAAATCTCTTAATTATAATGCAAAACAAATCTCCTCACAGCTTATCCGCGCCACAAAGTCGCGGACTGCCGCTGCGGTTCTCACCAAGGCAAAAAGTACAGTCAATAATTTACAGCACTGCCTCGGAACCGGGGAATATGATGACAGTGAGGTACAGATTGCCCTCGCACACGCAAAAAGAATGGTAAAATGCGCCCAGTCCAAGGTGTCTAATCTGAAACAGGAAGAAAATTTACAGCGGAAATATGAACGTGAAAAATCAGCAAAAGAAATGCAGCAGAAGTCCGAAGTGAAACGCCGCGTCCACCAGAAAGAAAATGATCTGAAACAAAAGATGGCGACAGAGGAGATTCAGCAGGTACAGAAAGAGAAATCAAGACGTCAGGAAATCATCCGCAAACGCCGTATGCACCGCAATGAAGAGCGCAGCAACATCAACGAAGCGGATATGAAATATCTGCAAAATACTATGGATTACAAACACGGCGGTATTTCCACTGCAGCCGGTGCAGCAACCGTCGATCTGTCTTATGTCGGACTGCAGATGAGTGAATTACAGCAGATGGAAGCACAAACGGAAGCTCAGATGAATGCCGAGTTAAATGCCACCGCCGATGCAGGCACTGTAGATACAGCCACCTGCGACAGTGGCTCATCTGCCGCGGCAGCCTCTTTCAATGGAAGCGTCAGCTCTGGAAGTGTTCTATAATTTCACCATGGGAAAATATTTTTAGAATCCCATCTTCATAGCTCACGAAGAAAATAATATTTGTTTATATCGTTTTTCTTTTCATTTACGCTGTGAATGACTTGTGAGAGAACTCTTATACATGCCCAATCAACGCTGTGAATTGCACCACAAAATCTGCAATTTACGTTATGGAACTTTGGTTGGCTTTGATTTCTGCCGCTCGTATTCTGGATTGACGGATTTTCACAATCTGGATATTGCATGCCACACAGTCTTGGCTTAATAAAAAATAGAACTGATTTGTTTTCAGGATTTTGGGAGCGGCCGGTCCTTAGAAAGCAGACATTGCGATTTCAAAAGCCAATGTAATTGGATTTTGAAATCACGATGGATGCTTTCTTAGTACCGTTGCCAGCGACAACAAGCGGAAGCGTTCCTGAAAACAAACAGTTCTATTTTTTATGTTTATAAATACTTTATAGGCATGCAATTAACATAACCTACGAAAATCCGTAACACCACCTACAAGCGGCAGTTCAAAACCTAAACTCTGGTTTACTCTCTACTTAAATTCCGGTACTGCAGTGGTGTCATCTCAAATGTTTTCTTAAAGGTTCTGTTAAAATGCTCCACATTCTGATAACCAACCGCATAGGAAATATTCTCAACTGTCATGTTGCCATTTTTCAACAACGTCTTGGCACGTTTCATTCTGGTGTGTGCAACGTGTTCTCCAAATGTTTTACCGGATTTATCTTTAATATATTTGGAAATGTATGGTTCTGACAGATGGAACTGTTCTGCCATATTCTCTAATGTTACAGTCTGATAATTTGTCTGGATATAATTTAACATGGAAACCAGACGGTCATCCTGATGATTGTCATCTTTGGTCATCTCCGGAAGTTTGTTGACTGCTACCACAAGCGCATGGATAGACGCCTTGATGATATCCTCATCCATGCCTGCGCCCCAGTAATTCTTTCCGTCGTGGGTGATACCAACATAAGCCATCGCCTTGGAGGAGGAACCATGGGACAATGCATGCTCCTCATAAGTGGACAGTTCATAAGTAATTCCAAAATACTGCTTAATCGTGTTACTGATCGCATCCAGACGTCCATTTCCATTAGCATCTACAATCGTCTTTTTCTCTCCATACTGAATCGTTGCCTCTGCCATAATGCCATCATCCTGACGGAAATGACACTCGGAAATCTGGAAGTATGGAGTATAATGAATGTAATTGTCCTCGAAAATCTCGTAAACCCACTGTGGAGACAACTCTTTGTGTTCCTCGTCGGATACCTGTTTCATAGCGTAACCAACTTCCTCGCGCATCTTCTCCGGCACGGAAATAGAAAAGTTCTGTTTCAGTATGTAACTGATTCCACCCTTACCGGACTGGCTGTTGATACGGATAACATCGGAATCGTACGTTCTGCCAACATCCACCGGATCGATTGGAAGATATGGAACTGTCCATGTGTTAAGCTTCTTCTCTTCTCTCCACGCCATACCTTTGGCGATCGCATCCTGATGAGAACCGGAAAATGCAGAGAATACCAGATTACCAGCATACGGCTGACGGTCATTTACCTGCATTCTGGTCAGACGCTCATACACTTCGCGGATATATGGCATATTGGAAAAATCGAGCTGCGGATCAATTCCATAGGAATACATGTTCATTGCGACTGTGATGATATCCACGTTACCGGTACGCTCTCCGTTTCCAAATAATGTTCCCTCAATCCGGTCTGCTCCCGCAAGCAGTCCAAGCTCTGCATCGCTGACACCGCATCCTCTGTCGTTGTGTGGATGAAGGCTTAAAACAACATTGTCACGATATTTCAAATTTTTACTTACATACTCGATCTGGGTTGCGAACACATGCGGCATTGCTGTTTCTACAGTAGCCGGAATGTTGATGATCGCCTTATTCTGTGCAGATGGCTGCCATACATCAAGTACCGCATTACATACTTCCACTGCATAATCCACTTCTGTGCCGTGGAAACTTTCAGGACTGTACTCGAAAGAGAAATCCCCCTCTGTCTCGTCTGCCAGTTTTTTCAGCAATTCTGCGCCATCGACTGCAAGCTGTTTGATCTGCTCTTTGCTCTTTTTAAATACCTGTTCGCGCTGTGCCACAGAAGTAGAATTGTAAAGGTGAATGACTGCATGCGGCGCACCCTTGACCGCCTCAAATGTTTTCTTAATAATATGTTCTCTCGCCTGTGTCAAAACCTGTACGGTCACATCATCCGGGATCATATCACGCTCGATCAATGTTCTCATGAAAATAAATTCTGTCTCAGAAGCTGCCGGGAAACCGACCTCAATTTCCTTGAATCCGATATCCACTAACATCTGGAAAAATTCAAGTTTTTCGTCCAGACTCATCGGCTCGATCAACGCCTGATTTCCATCACGCAGATCAACGGAACACCAGACAGGTGCTTTTTCGATATGGTCTTTTTTTGCCCAGTCGTACTCACAGACCGGCGGCATAAAATATTGTCTCTCATATTTGTTCACGTTTTTCATTTTCAAATTTCCTTTCCTTATTAAAGCCCAGCAAAAAACCTCTACGATCCATCCGAATCATAGAGGCGAAACTAATGCGGCATCTTATATGTCATATTAACTATTTGCTTCTCTTCATCGTCCTGTTTATGATAAAAAAAGAATCTTATGTTCTTGATCCTCTGTACAACAAATGCACAGATCTTCGATAACATCATCAGGATTCTTTCTTTGCATAAAATACATCAACAAATCTGATGTAATCTTAACACGACGATATCGAGATTAAAATGATTAAATTTAATCTCTTTTATTGATATTTTTTGTTCTCCAAATCAGATCACATAATCTGAGCACTCCTTCATCTCATAATCTACGAGATCCTGCAATGTCATATGATCTACCACGTCATTGATTGCTTCGTTCATCTTCTGCCATACAAGGACTGTTGCACAGGCATGGATTTTGTCACAGGCATTGTCTTCTTCCACGCATGCTACCGGTGCAAGGCTGCCCTCTGTCAGTCTGAGAATCATACCTATTGTATATTCCTCAGGCTTTTTGGTTAATATGTATCCTCCCTGCGCACCACGGATGCTCTTCACGTATTTTGCCTTATTCAAAACAGAGATAATCTGCTCTAAGTATTTATCCGAAATCCCCTGTCTTCTTGCAATATCTTTCAGACTAATCGGCTCTCCGGTATTATTCACTGCAAGATCCAGCATTAATCTTAATGCATATCTGCCTTTTGTTGATACTTTCATAATATATTCCTTCCCGATAAAATTTGTCATTAAAAAAACAAATTTGCACTGTAAAATCATTATATTCAGTATATTCCTCTATTCATACTATGTCAATAGGAATTAAACTGTATCCCTTATGTATAGCCTAAAAAACAAGTTGTCAAAAAATTAACAAGTGTTTTTCCTTGAAATAGGTATTGCACAGTGCTAAAATTTTAACTTGCGTGTTTATAGTTTTTTTATAATTATTTTATATATTTTTTACTGAAAGGATAAATCATCACATGAATGAACTAAGACCAAAACTTTTTGATGTTATGAAAGGTTACACCAAAGAGCAGCTCATCAAAGATATTATTTCCGGTATCATTGTTGCGATCATCGCTCTTCCACTATCCATCGCACTAGCTATCGCATCCGGTGTAGGACCTGAACAGGGACTTTACACTGCCATTATCGCCGGATTTTTTATTTCTTTCTTCGGCGGAAGCCGCGTCCAGATTGGTGGACCAACCGCAGCTTTTGTTGTGATTATCTACGGAATTGTAGAACAGTACGGAACTGACGGACTGATCGTTGCTACGATCCTTGCAGGAATCATCCTTGTGATTATGGGAATCTGCCGTTTTGGCTCCCTGATCAAATACATTCCTTATACCATTACTACCGGTTTCACCTGTGGTATCGCAGTAACTTTATTTGTCGGACAGTTAAAAGATTTCTTCGGTCTTGAAATTGCTTCGGTTCCTTCCGAATTTTTAAACAAAGTCATTGCTTATGTACAAAATATCAGCACGATCAACCTCACCTCTACAATCATCGGTGTTGTTGCCATTATCATTATGCTGTTCTGGCCAAAAGTAACAGACAAAATTCCAGGTTCCCTGATCGCAATTATTATCACAACTGCAATCGTATATTTTGCAAAACTCCCGGTAAATACAATTGGCAGTGTTTACGGTGAATTAAATTCCGCATTTCCAACCTTCCATGCACCTGCTCTTTCCATGAAGCTTGTGCAGGAAATGATCTCACCGGCATTTACAATTGCCATCCTCGCCGGTATTGAATCCCTGCTTTCCGCAGTCGTATCTGACGGTATGATCGGTGACACACACAAATCTAATGCCGAACTAATCGGGCAGGGACTTGGAAATATTTTTTCAGGACTTTTCGGCGGTATTCCTGCCACTGGCGCAATCGCAAGAACTGCTGCCAATGTCCGTAACGGTGGCCGTACTCCAATTGCCGGTATTGTGCACTGTATCACCTTAACGATCATTCTTCTGGTTTTGATGCCGCTTGCTGCATTGATCCCAATGACCACTTTAGCCGCTGTTCTTCTTGTGGTTGCCGCAAATATGGCGGACTGGACTTCTTTCTTCCGCCTTTGCAAAACTGCACCAAAGAGTGACATCATCGTTCTAGTTGCGACCTTTTTCTTAACGGTATTTTTTGATCTGGTAGTTGCAATTGAAATCGGTGTTGTACTTGCTGCATTATTATTTATGAAACGTATGGCGGAAACCGCCGATATCAAAGCATGGAAATACACCGACTCCCCTGACATCACTCCGGGTGAGGCAGAAAAACTCCGTGATATTCCACACTCAATCAGCGTATTTGAAATCTGTGGTCCAATGTTCTTTGCTGCTGCCGACCAGATTGTAAATATCAACAGCCATCACCACACCAAGGTTGTTGTCATCCGTATGAGAAGTGTTCCTGCGATCGATGCAAGTGCTATGCATTCCTTACACGAACTCGCCGACCGTGCAAAACGCAAAAATATCACACTGGTATTCTCACACGTAAATGAACAGCCTATGCATGTTATGGAAAAAGATGGATTTGTGGAACTTATCGGAAAAGAAAATTTCCATGAAAACATCGTTGATGCCCTCGATTACGCAGAGCAGCTTGTGAAATAAACCAAAGTTTAACGGACGTAGTGTTGCAGATTCTGTGGTGCGATTATAGATTGTGAAGGGCAGGTATAAGCGTCCTCTCGCAAGTCGTGATTTTATCGGTTTATGAAAAGAAAAACGGTACAGACGAAATATGATGTTCCTGTTCGCCGGGCATTCCGATAAGCCTCTAAAGAGTCTTATCTCCATGGCTCACAAAGGAAATCATATTTGTCTGTACCGTTTTTCTTTCATTTACGCTGTGAATGACTTGTGAGAGGACGCTTATATTTGCCCAATCAACATCATGAATCGCACCACAAAATCTGCAATTTACGTTATGGAACTCACGGTTATGGGATGAGTGCCTATAAAGGAGGTGTCGACTAAATTCAGTCATTCTCAATGCCTTGCGATTCGCCAATGATAAAGGGCACACCTCCCGGAGTTTCATCTTTGGGTTCTGCCGCTCGTATTCTGGATTGACGGATTTTCACAACTGGGATATTGCATGCTGCACAGCCTTGGATAAATAAAAAATTGAACTGATTTGTTTTCAGGATTTTGGGAGCGGCCGGTCCTTAGAAAGCAGACATTGCGATTTCAAAAGACAATGTAATTGGATTTTGAAATCACGATGGATGCTTTCTTAGTACCGCTGCCAGCGACAACAAGCGGAAGCGCTCCTGAAAACAAACAGTTCTATTTTTTATATTTCTATACACTTTGTTGGCATGCAATACGACATAACATTAGGAAATCCGTAACACCACCTATAAGCGGCAGTTCACAAGTTAAACTCCGGTTATTCGCATTATGAGATGAAACGGCAATTTTGGAATTGACATTCTGCACAGAGTAGCTTACACTATGGCTACATCAAAGTCGCAGACAAAACAATACGCAGCTATTAGTAAGTATAACTGCTTTTTTCTTATCGTTCCTGTTTGCAAATCCAAAACCAGTTTTCTGGTGATGGAATATATCTCAAGTATCATAGCCGTTTCGGCACGAGATTCCATTTTGATGAACATTTTCAATGCAAAAGATTTCTATTGTGTATTACTGATGTGTATTTGGGGGCATTTCGTGATAAAAATAGTACATACGCATTGAAAAATACAGAAAATTCAACTATCATAAAGGGGGAAAATGATTGAACACAAACGATGACAAAATCCAATGGCATCCAGCTTTTGATGCGGCGCTGCAGATTGAGCTGGAAGATGAAGCAGAGTATCTGGAATTTGAGCCGGAACATTTGCTTTCAAAGAAACCAATGCAGATTGATGTGTTGGTAAAGAATGAGAAGGATGTAAAAATCAAAAAGAATATCGGAAGAATCTTTCGGCAGTATAATATTATTGAGTACAAATCACCGGATGACAAACTGAATATTGATGATTTTTACAAAACATATGGATATGCCTGTCTCTATAAATCCGAAACAGGTGACGTAGATCAGATACCAGCAACGGAACTGACCATTACATTTGTATGTTACCATTATCCGGTGAAAATGCTGCAAAGGCTGGAATATGACAAAAAAATGTCAATAAAAAATATAGAAAACGGTATTTACTATCTGATTGGAGATTCGATTCCAATACAGCTAATCATCATTCCAAAACTATCAAAAGAAAATAACTATTGGCTGAACAATCTCCGCAATGATTTGAAATCAGGTGGTGAAATCCGGAATTTTATCGAACAGTATGGAAAGAAAAAAGAATCAAAATTATATCAGGCACTTGCAGATACAATTATGCGTGCCAACTGGAAAGAATTAAAGGAGGAAAGGCGAATGTGTCAAGCATTACGGGAATTATTTGCGGATGATTTGCGTGAATCAGAATTGAAAGGCAGAAATGCTGGAAAACGCGAAGGAAAAATAGAAGGAAAAATGGAAGCCAAAATTGAGCTTATTATCAAGAAGTATAAAAAAGGCTGTAGTGCAGAAGAAACAGCAGATATGCTGGAAGAACCGATAAATTTGATGAGACAGATCTATGAGATGCTTGACCAGTATACGCCGGATTATGATGTTGAGAAGATTTATAAGGGACTTCTTGAAAAAGCAATATTGCCGGTATGATAAAATCGGTTTGAAACTAGTATAGCTAAAAACATTGTTTGTCAGTTGTTAAATTTTGATTTATTTTATGGGAGATGCAATAATGTCAGATAATATATCTATAATTGGTGGAGCAGACGGTCCAACATCTGTTTTTGTAGCAGGAAAACTTGGAATGAACTGGCTTAATACGTTTGGGCTTGTTTTAGTGATTCTTCTTTTAATTCCGAATATTATATATGCAGTCCGGGTGAAGAATCAGAAAAATAAATGTACCAATAAATTTATGAATATTCTGGAACAGATAGGACGTTATGGATGTATGTTTCTTATGATATTCAATATTGGCATAGTTGAATCTGGATTTCCTTCCATAAATGCGTTTATTATTTATCTTGTTGGAAATACAGTGCTAATGCTCTCATATTGGATTATCTGGATGCTTTACTTTAATAAACAGACTTACCGGGAGCAAATGGCATTGGCTGTTATACCGACTGGCATCTTCTTATTAAGTGGTATAACAATGTTACATTATTTTTTGATTATATTTGCAGTAATATTTGGGATTGGACATATCTATGTTACAAGCAGGAATAAGGTATGTTAGAACTGAATTTGTTTTGCAAAGATATTGAAAACCGGAGCCAACAACGTAATTTGGCAGATTTTGCGGCTATATTTAGAACATAAGCAGGGCATATCTCAGTGTCTATGCACAAGTCATTCATAGTGTAAATAAACGAAAAATCGTACTGACAAATATGATTTCCTTTGTGAGCTTTGCGAACAGGAATATCATATTTTGTCTGTACGATTTTTCGTTATAATAGCCAATAATATTGACTTGTTCTAGTTATCCCATAATAACCTTAACGTGAACCTCTTTTTTGCCAGCATCCACAGGAATGAGATTGCCCTCAATTACATTGCCATCCACGGTAACGGAAACAACACCTTTTTCTACATGATCCGGGTTTTCAACCTCAATGTGGTAAGTCGTGCCACGGAAATCACGTTTTGCGGTGAAGCCGTCCATAAAGGAAGGAATACAAGGATCTACGATCAAACCATCATAATCAGGGCGGATACCGAGGATATACTGGGAAGCATTTAAGAATGTCCATGCAGCAGTACCGGTCAGCCAGCTATTTTTTGCCTCTCCGAAGTTTGGAGCGTCTTTACCGGCAATCATCTGGGAGTATACATATGGCTCTGTGCGATGAATTTCACTGATATCTTCGATATATGCCGGACAGGTTCTTGTGTAGACCTGCCATGCACGGTTTCCACGGCCAACAACAGTTTCTGCAATGGAGATCCATGGGTTGTTGTGACAGAAAATACCGGCATTCTCTTTGTATCCTGGTGGATAAGAAGAGATTTCACCGAGCTCAACATGATATCTGTGATAAGGTGGCTGCAATAATACAATACCGTATTTGGTATCCAGATATTTTTCAACAGATTCCATTGCTTTTAAGCAGTTGCCTTCTTTTAAGCCAATCTCTGCCATGACACAGAAACCCTGTGGCTCAATGTAAATCTTGCCATCCTCGCATTCTTTGGATCCGATTTTGTTTTTATAATGATCATATGCACGCAGGAACCACTCTCCGTCCCAGCCGGCATCCAAAACTGTTTTCTCCATATCTGCAATGGCTTCTTCTGCAAGAGCAGCCTCCTCAGCCATGCCACGGTGTCTGCAGATTTCCACGTAATCTTTTCCATAGCGTACAAACATTCCGGCAATAAAAACAGATTCTGCATTAGGCCCTTCCGATGGACCAAAGGTCTGGAACGATTCGCCTGGCTCTGTAGAGAAGCAGTTTAAGTTCAGACAGTCATTCCAGTCAGCACGTCCGATCAGCGGAAGTTTGTGTGGACCACGGTGTTCCATGGTATAGTGGAAGGATCTGCGTAAGTGTTCCATAAGATCCGTTGCTTTGGAATCATCATTATCATAAGGTGTGCGCTCATCCAGAATGGAGTAGTCGCCGGTTTCTTTGATATAGGCGGCAGTTCCGGCAATAAGCCACAGTGGATCATCGTTAAAACCGCTTCCAATGTCCGAGTTTCCTTTTTTGGTGAGTGGCTGGTACTGATGATAAGCGCTTCCATCTTCAAACTGTGTGGAAGCAATGTCTAAAATTCTCTGACGTGCGCGGTCTGGTATCAGATGAACAAAGCCCAAAAGATCCTGACAGGAATCACGGAATCCCATTCCACGTCCGATGCCGGATTCGTAATAGGAAGCAGAACGGCTCATATTAAAGGTTACCATACACTGATACTGATGCCAGATGTTTACCATGCGGTCAAGCTTTTCCTCTTTGGAAGAAACAGTAAAATGGCTGAGCAGTTTTTCCCAGTAAGCTTTCAGATCAGCAAGTGCCTGGTCTGCTTTTTCTGTTGTGTTGAATTTTTCTAATAATTTTTCAGCAGGAGTGCGGTTGATGATACCATCTTCCGGTCTGCCAACCCATTTTTCTGCTGCCGGATTCTCCACATAACCGAGAACAAATACATAAGTTCTGGATTCGCCCGGGGCAAGGGTTACATCTAACTGATGGCTGCCGACCGGAGCCCAGCCGCTTGCAACAGAATTTTTGCAGGAGCCGGATACGACAACTTCAGGAGCCGAATTTTCACCGTACGCACCAAGAAATGCATCACGACTTGTATCAAATCCGGCAATCGGAGCATTGACGGAGTAAACAGCGTAATGGTTTCTTCTTTCCCGGTACTCGGTTTTATGATAGATGGCGGAACCATGGATTTCAACCTCGCCGATGGAGTAGTTACGCTGGAAGTTTGTCATATCGTCCATTGCATTCCAGAGACAGAACTCTACATAAGAAAAAATGGAAAAATGCTTTTCTTCTTTACTGTGGTTGGTCATGGTCAGCTTATTGATCTCGCAGGTGCTTCCAATCGGAACGAAGTCTGTCAGCTCTGCGGCAAGATCATTTTTGCTTCCTTTAAAAATGGAATAACCGATACCGTGATGACATTCATAGGAATCCAGATCAGTCTTGGTTGGCATCCAGCCCGGATTCCAGATGGTATTTCCTTCTTTAATATAGTAGTAATGTCCGTTGCTGTCTCCGGGAACATTGTTGTAACGGTATCTGGTAAGACGTAACAGCTTTGCATCTTTATAAAAGCTGTAGCCGCCGCATGTGTTTGAAACTAATGAAAAGAAATCTTCACAGCCGAGGTAATTAATCCAAGGCAGTGGTGTTTTTGGGGAAGTGATGACATACTCTTTTGCATTATCATCGAAATATCCGAATTTCATATAAATCCTCCTTGTTTTGCGAAGCAAAATGCGACTGTCCATACAGGAGCAGAGGATTTAGCCTCCTTGTTTTGCGAAGCAAAATGTCTGCTATGCGTGCATAGCATGCGTCCTTACAGGAGCAACGCCCAGCAAGCTGTGCATGATTTAGCCTCCTTGTTTTGCATATTACTTAACGAAAACGATTAAGTAAATATTCCTTATCTAAAATTATATCTTGCAGAATTATAAAAATCAACAAAAAATCCTTTAAAATAAGCAAAAATAGCACTTTCAACAAAAATTACAGCCTAATATGGAAGAAAGCAACAAAAGAGGGTTAAGCTGGATAATTAAGTTTAAAATACGAAAACGTATAAGCTTTTGCTGCATAAACTGTTGAATAACGAGAAGAATCATAAAAAATGCACAAAAAATCAGAGAAAAAAATGTAAAATTAGCCGAAATGTCAAAAAAGTATTGCAATCCGTTTGCATAAGAGCTATATTAAAGATGCGAAAACGATTAAGTAAAAACTTCGAAAGACTTAAGCAGCAAGACAACAGGTCATACATAATAAAGTCTGGAAGAAGTACCTGGAGGATTCAATGGTATCTTTAAAAACAATTGCCGAAAAGTGTGGAGTATCAACTGCCACTGTCAGTAAGGCGTTAAACGATCAAAAAGATATCAGTGAAGAGACAAAGAGTCGTATCCGGACAGTAGCAGAGCAATTAGGATATTTTCCGAATGCAGCAGCAAGATCACTTAAGACCAACCATTCATACAACCTCGGAGTTCTATTTGAAGAGGAAGCAGGAAGTGGTTTGCAGCATGAATATTTTTCAGGAGTATTAAATGGTCTGAAAGTCCAGGCAGAGAAGCAGGGTTATGACATTACATTTATCAATACCTGTTTTGAAAACCGGAAGATGTCTTATCTGGAACATTGTAAATACCGGAATTTTGAGGGCGTTGCAATTGTGTGTGCGGATTTTAACGACCCTGGCGTCATGGAACTGATGAATAGCGAAGTACCGGTTGTCACCATCGACTACCTGCATCACAGCTGCACGGCGGTCAGCTCGAACAACATTCAGGGCATGGAAGATCTGGTCAGATATATTTATTCTCAGGGACACAGGAGGATCGCTTACATCCACGGACAGCAGAATGGTTCGGCAGTTACCAAAGACCGGCTGACAAGTTTTTACCGGACAATGGATGAACTGAAACTGGAAGTCCCGGATGAGTACATCCGCACAGCTGATTACCTGGAGACGAGGGAAGCGGCAAAACAGACGAAGGAACTCCTGAATCTGGAAAATCCGCCAACCTGTATCATTTATCCTGATGACACCGCACTGATCGGTGGAAGAAATGTCATTATAGAGATGGGACTTCGGATACCAAAAGACATTTCAGTAGCAGGATACGACGGAACGAGGATGTCGCAGCTTTTGCACCCGAAGCTTACCACAATTAAGCAGGACACAGAAGAGATTGGCAGAGAGGCTGCAAAACGGCTGATCGGTTCCATTGAAAAACCAAAAACAACTCTCATTGAGAGAGTCGTTATAGAAGGAATCCTCATACCGGGACAATCGGTAGGAAAGATTCCGGAACAAAAATAACAATGTAAACAAGGCGGAAGCCAAAAAATTAAGGAGGAGGGTTTTCTATGAAAAAGAAAATCATTAGCACATTATTATGTGCATCCATGGTAGCAACTATGGTAGCAGGATGTGGCGGATCATCAGACACAACATCCACAGACAACAGCAACTCAGGTGCAGCAGCACCGGCAACAGAATCTGGATCTGATGCAGCGGAGACAGATACAACAGGTGATGAGGGAAAAGTTTTCAACATTTATTGCTGGAATGAAGAGTTTAAGAGCCGTCTGACAGATCACTATCCTGGATATGAGGAAGTGGATGCCACAACTGGTAAGATTGGGGATGTTACCGTAAAATGGAACATCACACCAAGTGATGACAACGCATATCAGAACAATCTGGATGCAACATTATTAAAACAGGAATCAGCAGCAGCCGATGACAAGATTGACTTATTCTTAGTAGAAGCTGACTACGCACTGAAATATGTCGATACAGATTATACAATGCCGATCGCAGATCTTGGAATTACAGATGCAGACCTTGCAAACCAGTATCAGTATACAAAAGATATCGTTACAGATTCTAACGGTGTATTAAAAGGTGTTTCATGGCAGGGCTGCCCGGGCGTATTATTCTATAACCGTGATGCAGCAAAAGAAGTTCTTGGAACAGACGATCCTGACGAAGTTCAGAAATATGTTTCAGACTGGGATACTTTCAATGATACAGCAGAGACAATGAAAGCTGCCGGATACAAGATGACATCTTCCGTCAATGATACTTACCGTGTATACTCTAACAACGTTACTTCTAAATGGGTAGAAGATGGCAAGATCAATATTGATGATAACATTATGAAATGGGTATCTGATTCAAAAGAGCTTTATGATGCAGGCGAGACAGAGACATATGAACTCTGGGGCGATGACTGGAAGAAAGGTTTCTATCCGGAAGGAAAAGTATTCTGCTACTTTGGACCAGCATGGTTCGTGAACTTCTCTATGGCAGCCGACACCGAAGGATCTATCGGTTACAACGGTGGATGGGGCGCTACACCAGGACCTCAGGGATTCTATTGGGGCGGTACATGGATCTGTGGAGCAACAGGTACAGATAACGCAAGTCTTGTAAAAGATATCATCTTAAAGATGACAACAGACGAGACGATCATGAAAGATATCGTAGTAAAAGATGATGACTTCGTTAACAATAAACCAGCTATGGAAGCAATGGCAGCAGATACAAGCTACCAGAGTAAAGTATTAGGCGGACAGAACCCATTGTCTATGTACTGTGCAAGTGTAGAAAAACTTGATTTAAGCAACCTTTCTGCATACGATCAGGGATGTAACGAAGAGTTCCAGAACGCTATGAAGAACTACTTTGAAGGCAATGCCTCACTTGATGATGCACTTGACTTATTCTACAAAGCAGTTGTTGAGAAATATCCGGACTTAACATACTAAAATAATAAGCCGCGCCTGCCAGACCGGCGGGTGCGGCTATCTTTATATCTATCTCCGGACGGAGAGAAAGCAGTCAGCGGCGTAAAGCGCAGAGCTGACAGCAGATTTGCACAAAAAGATGTCCGTGAAGGGATGCTGTGAACTCTGTGAAAAATAAAAAGAAGGGGGCAAGAGGCGTTATGAAGAAGAAAAGCAGTAAAGCAGTCAGATATAACAAATGGGGTTACATTTTTCTGATTCCTTTTATTCTGGTGTATGTTGTATTCCAGCTTATACCACTGTTTAATACCATTTATAACAGCTTTTTTGAAAATTATTTATCAGGTCTGACACAGATCGGACCAAACTTTGTGGGACTGGAGAACTACAAAACGCTGTTTACACAGGGCGATATCTGGATTTACGCAAAGAATACCATGATTTTATGGATCATGTGTTTTGTGCCACAGATTATTTTGTCATTACTGTTAGGTGCATGGTTTTCTGATGTGCGTTTGAAATTAAAAGGAAGCAGATTTTTCAAGACCGTGATCTATCTGCCAAACCTGATCATGGCATCCGCATTTTCCATGTTGTTCTTTACACTGTTCTCAGATGGTGGACCGATCAACTCGATTTTAATGCAGATCGGAATCATTTCAGAGCCATATAAGTTTCTGGCAAACACAGGAAGTGCGAGAGGACTGATCGCCCTTATGAACTGTCTGATGTGGTTTGGTAATACGACCATTCTTTTAATGGCAGGCATGATGGGTATCGATACTTCCCTATTTGAAGCAGCAGAGGTGGATGGAGCAACTTCCACACAGGTATTCTACAAAATTACATTACCGCTGCTCCGGCCGATTTTAGTATATGTTGTGATCACATCACTGATCGGTGGATTACAGTTATTTGATGTACCACAGATTTTGACCAATGGTACCGGTGATCCAATGAGATCGACCATGACATTGATCATGTTCTTAAATAAACATCTGTACAGTAAGAACTACGGAATGGCTGGTGCAGTATCCGTAATCCTGTTCATCATCACCGCAATTTTAAGTCTTATTGTCTTTAAGGTAACTGGAAACGATAAGAGAAAAGCATGAGTAGAATAGAAAGGTGAGGTGTTATTATGAACGAAAATAAAAATCTGAAAAAAGGACTTGGAATCCATGCAAGAAGATTTATCGCTTATGTAGTCCTGATTCTTGTTACATTTGCCTGCCTGTTCTGGTTCTATGTGCTGTTCATTAACGCGACCAGATCGAACGGTGAACTGCAGGCCGGATTTACACCACTGCCAAGCACACATCTGCTGGAAAACTGGAACAATCTGGTACACGGAACACTCCCGGTATGGCAGGGTATGATAAACAGTCTGATCGTATCGGTACTGTCAGCAGCGTTATGTACTTATTTTTCAACCATGACAGCTTATGCGATCCATGCATATGATTTTAAACTGAAAAAATATATCTATGCATTTATTTTAGCAGTTATGATGATCCCTACACAGGTAACTGCACTTGGGTTTGTAAAATTAGTCGGCACATTAAAAATGGAAGATACCTTTATACCTTTGATCGTCCCGACGATCGCTGCGCCGGTCACATTCTTTTACATGAAACAGTACATGGAAAGTACATTGCCGGTATCTCTGATCGAGGCAGCCAGAATTGATGGTTCCGGTGAGTTCCATACATTTAACAATATTGTACTTCCATTAATGAAACCTGCCATTGCAGTACAGGCAATCTTTACATTTGTAAGCAGCTGGAATAATTATTTTGTACCGGCTTTGATCTTACACAATGACAAGAAAAAGACACTGCCAATCTTAATCGCACAGCTTCGTGCAGCTGACTGGCTGAAGTTTGATATGGGTCAGGTTTATGTGATGATCGCATTTTCTATCTTCCCAGTTATTATCATTTATCTGATCTTATCCAGACACATCGTACAGGGTGTTGCCCTCGGCAGTGTAAAAGGATAAATTAGAATATAGCTACAAATGAAAAAACCTTCCCTGAGAACCGTCGTGATTCCCCATATCACGGCGGTTCTCCTTTGATGTAGCAGAAAAAGATTACAATATTAAAAAACATCAGAAAAATTATCTGAAATAATCAAACATAGGCTCTTTTTTTCCAGTTGCTAATGTGCTATAATAGGCACAGATTTTGGAAAAAAAGAAATGGTTGAGAAGTGAATCTGCACAATCCTTTCAGAACGGAGGAAGACATGACAGAAGGCGGTTTTTTAGTTTTCATGGGAATTTTATTACTTTTGGTTGTCATCGTTGTTGTGATAGCGGTTGTTTCATCTGTGGCAGGTGCGGCAGCAGCAATCGTTGATGATGAAGACAGCGAAGATGAATAGAACAGGGTGAGAACAGAATAGTGGGGCGGTACTTTTGTGCCAGTCCCCTTTTTGCAGGTCTTATGGATACTGCGAAATGTCCCGAGATCGAATCATAAGAAAGGAGACAGAGATTATAATGCAGTTACTTACATTTTTGTTAAATGGAGTGAAGTTTGGTATTCCTGTCAATGATGTGGAATCCATTGAAACAAGAATGAATGTGGTGAATATTCCAAATTCACTGCCACAGGTTCATGGGATCATGAATCTGCACGGAGAAGTTATTGCAGTGTACAGTCTGGCAGAACAGTTTCATTATCCGGAACAGGAAATCAACAATATCATCGTTGCATCCATGAATGGTACAAAGATTGGGCTTGAGGTTGGAAACGTGGATGAGATTATTGATGTCCCGGATGAGAAGGTTATTTCCATGCCAGTCATTATGAAAGCAGTAGAAAATTGTTTTGATGAGGTTGCTTCCTATGCAAAAGAACTGATCGTTCTGATTGAGGTATCAAAGCTGATGCCGGAAGCAGAGCAGCAGGCAATACAGAAATTGGTAGAACAACAGTCATAAACAAAAAAGAGTAAAGCCTCTGTTATTATATATTGGAAAGATACAGTCTCGTGGGATGGAGTACCGATAGGTACTCCATTTTTGCGTAAATAGGAAATTTTGTTCCATTTCTAAAATAATTCTAAATTCTGTCCGATTTTCCTTGCATTTTGATGAGAGAGGAGTAAACTGATTTTTGCCGACCGACCGGTCGGTTTTGGCTTGCGGGAATGCAATAGCCAATCAGACATATAATTTTTCAGGAGGAACGAGAATGATCCCGAAGTATAGTGTAAAACGTCCATACACAGTGTTAGTGGCTGTTGTACTGGTGATCGTTTTAGGAGTTGTTTCGCTGACGAGGATGACAACAGATCTGCTGCCGGCAATGAATCTGCCATATGTGATCGTTGTCACGACGGATGTAGGGGCAAGTCCGGAGGAAGTGGAAAAAGATGTGACATCGCCGATCGAAGCGGCAATGGCGACGACTTCCAATATTAATAATGTAAGTTCCATGTCCTATGATAACTATTCTATGGTTGTTTTGGAGTATGAACAGAGCACAAACATGGATTCTGCCATGATTGAGATCCAGCAGCAGCTGGATCAGTTGACCGGACAATTTCCGGATTCAGTGGGCACACCAATCATTATGCAGATCGATCCGGATATGATGCCGGTTATGATCGCATCCGCAGATGTGGATGGAATGGATCAGGCAGAGGTATCTGATTATGTGGATAATGAATTACTACCACTGCTTGAGAGTATCGAGGGTGTGGCATCTGTGACGGCAACAGGTGTGCTGGATACGGACCTTCAGGTAACCATGAATCAGGAAAAAATAGATGCTTTAAACGAACAGATTTTAAGCAAAATAGATGCCCAGTTTACAGATGCACAGGCAGAGTTAGATAAGGCATCTTCCCAGATCGACAGTGGGAAAAAGAAGCTTTCCGATGGTGAAAAAGAGATGGGAAGCCAGCTTGGAGCAGGTGAAAATGAGATCATTAATAATAAAATCCAACTGTTTAACACCGAAGCAGATCTGACCACACAATTATCAGATCTTCAGAAATCACAGTCGTCCATGGATGGTGCAATCAAGTCGTTACAGTCAGCTTATGATGGAGCAACGCAGTTACAGAGCGCGATTGACGGTCTGCAGAAAGCAAAAGACGGTGTCAGCCAGGCGAAGAGTGGGGCAAAACAGTTGTATGCAATGAAACCACAGTTGCAGCAGCTCGCAGCATCAGTGCCAGCATGGGGTGGAACATTGCCGACCGATTATAATACTTTTATTACGACGTTAGAATCCACAGTGAATTACATGAAAACGTTAACGGATCCGGTAAAGCAGGCACAGGCTGCACAGATGGAGCAGATGCTTACAGGACTGAAATCGTCTATGACACCGGAAATTTATAAAGCACTTGTGGCAAGTGCCAGCGAATCCGATTTCGTCGCATACATGGAATCCACAGCCATTGCCCAGATCAACGCACAGGCAGGGACTACCTATACAAGTGAGAGTGACATTGCAAGCCAGATCGTGACCTTACAGTCAAAACTGGACGACATCAATGTGATGCTGATGAATCAGGCATCCTCTTTTGCAGATGCAGGCGTGACGCTGACTTCTTACAAAGACATTCCGGCTGCAATCTCAAAATTAAGTGAGAGCAAGACGCAGATCGCGGCGGGAATTGCGACAATCGAGTCCGCCCAGACACAGGTGGCAGACGGTAAAACATCTTTAGATGACGCATTAGTGACTTTAAATGAATCCCAGATAGCCGGTATCATGGAGATGAGCAAGGGATATGCGGATCTTGCTGTTGCAGCAAATAAGATCGAAGAGGGACAGAGCCAGTTAGATGATGCAAAAGAGCAGGCAAAAGATTCAGCGGATCTGAACACAATCCTTACAATGGATACCTTAAAAAATCTTCTGACAGCACAGAACTTCTCCATGCCGGCAGGTTATGTGACAGAGGGGAACGAGCAGTATCTGGTGCGAGTCGGAGATGAGGTGACATCCAAAGCTGATCTTGAAAATCTCGTTCTGATGGATCTTGGTATGGATGGTATCGAGCCGATCAAACTGTCAGATGTGGCAGATATCGAATACATTGACAATTCCGGAGATTCCTATTCCAAAGTAAATGGAAATCCGGCGGTGATGCTTTCGATTGAAAAGCAGACCGGCTATTCCACCGGAGATGTGACAGACCGGTTATTGGACAAATTTGACAGTCTGGAAAAAGAAAATACAGCGTTACATTTGAGCGTTCTCATGAATCAGGGGATTTACATTGACATGATCGTGAAATCAGTCGTAGAAAACATGATCGTGGGAGCCATCCTTGCAATTATTGTATTGTTATTATTCTTAAAAGATATAAAACCTACACTTGTAATAGCATGCTCGATCCCGCTCAGTGTTGTTTTTGCAGTGGTACTGATGTACTTTACGCATATTACGTTAAACATCATTTCGCTGTCGGGTCTGGCACTCGGAATTGGTATGTTGGTGGATAACTCCATTGTCGTGATCGAGAACATCTATCGATTGCGGGGAGAGGGATATTCCATCCGGAAAGCAGCCGTGGAAGGTGCTTCACAGGTGACAGGAGCGATTACAGCTTCCACACTTACAACCGTCTGTGTATTTGCACCGATTATTTTTACAGAGGGTATCACGAGACAGTTATTTGTGGATATTGCACTGACAATTGCATTTACGCTTGCAGCCAGTCTTCTTGTGGCATTGACTTTCGTGCCGATGATGGCAGCAGGATTATTAAAAAATACAAAAGAGATCAGGCATAATTTCTTTGACAAAGTAAAAGATTCTTATGGAAAAATTTTAGCGGTATGTCTGCGTTTCAAGCCGGTCGTATTTATTGCGGTGATCGTATTGCTTGGAACAAGTGTTGTGGCAGCATTCTCCAGAGGATATTCTTTCATGGATATGAATATGGAGACGAACCAGATCAGTGCGACGATTTCAGCAAAAGAGGATGAGACGCTTACTTTTGATGAACTGACAGAAATGGCAGACGAAGTCGTGGAAAAAGCATTGACGATTGATGGTATTGAGACCATTGGTGCCATGGCAGGCGGAAGTGCTCTTTCCATGATGGGAAGCAGTTCTACAGACAGTATTTCCATGTATATGATTCTGGATGAAGAATCTGAAGTGAGCAGTGCAGATGTAATCGAACAGTTGGATGAACTGACCAAAGACATGGACTGCGAAGTTACAACAGACACCTCTGCTTCTGATATGACATCACTTATGGGAAGTGGACTGACGATCAATGTAAAAGGAAATAATCTTGACAAACTGCAGGAACTTGCAGGCGAGGTTGCAAAAGTCGTAGAGAACACCGAGGGAACTGTGGATGTGGATGATGGACTTGCCAATACGACACCGTCTTTCACCATTTCTGTAGACAAGGAAAAAGCTGCAAAATACGGCATGACCGTTGCACAGGTATTCCAGCTTGTTTACGGTGAGATGGCATCCTCAACATCTGCAACGACAATCTCTACCGATGTAAATGATTATCAGGTTTATGTACAGAGCGAGGAGCAGTCCGATGTTACATTGGATGATATCAAAAAACTGACCTTTACCTATACAGACAGAGAAGGAAACGAGACAGAAGTAGCGCTTTCTGATATTGCACAGTTTGAGGAAGGTTACACCTTAGGAACGATCAACCGTGATGCGCAGACCAGATATATCAGTGTGACCGCAGGAGTGGATGATGACCATAATGTCAGTCTGCTGAGTAATGAAATCCAGAAAGAGTTAGATAAGATCGATCTGCCGGAAGGATACTCCATTGAGATGGCAGGTGAGGACGAGATGATCGCAGATGCGATGAATCAGTTGTATCTGATGCTTCTTTTGGCAGTTATCTTCATTTACCTTGTCATGGTAGCACAGTTCCAGTCACTGTTGTCGCCGTTTATCATTATGTTTACAATCCCGCTGGCATTTACAGGCGGTCTGTTCGCACTTTACTTTACCGGCAACGAAGTCAGCGTTGTGGCAATGATCGGATTTGTCATGCTTGCCGGAATTATCGTAAATAACGGTATCGTTATGGTAGACTTTATCAACCAGCTCCGCCGTGGCGGAATGGAGAAAAAAGACGCCATTATCGAATCCGGAAAAACGAGACTCCGTCCGATCCTTATGACCGCACTCACCACGATCCTGTCCATGTCCACGATGGCAGTCGGACTTGGAGAAGGTTCAGAAATGATGCAGCCAATGGCGATCGTAACGGTTGGCGGTTTGTTATATGGTACACTGTTAACTCTGATCGTTGTTCCATGTATTTATGATGCATTCAACCGCAATAAGAGCATGGTCGAGGAGGACTTATAATGGATGAGCAGAAACTGATCCACGATCCATCACAGAAAGTACTTGCCATGTATCAGGCAGTCATTGAGTTCATTAATGAAGGCTGTGATATCAACACTTTAAAAGTAGCTGATATCACAGGCCGGGCAGGCATTGGAAAAGGAACGGCATACGAATATTTTTCTTCAAAGGAAGAGATAATCTCTTCTGCAATTTTATATTATGTGAAAGTGTGCTTTGAAAAACTGCAGGTAATTTCTACAGATAACAGAACGTTTCAACAGAAAATTAACGAGGTCATGGATTTTATTGATGAGCATGTAAAAGAAAAGCAGGGTGTCTTTTTCCTGATAAAAATGGTATTGGAATCATACGAGATACCAAAGAATCTGAAAGATGAGTATGAGCGTATGAAACAGCAGTGCTGTGATAAGGAGAAAAACGAGATTATCGACTGCATTGTGGAGGAGGGTGTCCGCGAAGGCCTGATCCGGGAGGAGAATGTTTTCCTGCGAAGAGCCGCGGTCGAAACCCAGCTTTCGGTCTATTTTATGTACCGCATCGCAGCAGAGAAAAAAATGGAGCTTGACCTGGAGGCAGATTCTTTGAGAGAATATATCTATCAGAATCTGTTGAAATTATTAGGATAGAAAGAAGGAATGAATATGTTAACATTTTTATTTATCGTGCTAATGCTGGGCGTTTTTGGAAAACTGCTTTTTTTTGCAATCAAGGCAACATGGAGCATTACCAAGATTATTGTTAATATTGTATTTTTGCCATTAGTCATTATTGGATTATTTGTGAGTGGTCTGGCATATGCAGCGCTGATCGTACTTGCAATTGTAGGAATTGTTTCACTGATCAAAGATCACATGTAAAAACTGATCAAAGATTACGTGTAAAAAATCAGTTGACAAATGCTACGTTAGCTTTTATCATGAGAGAAGATATAAAAAAGGTGATGAGAAAGAGGAGTACACACAGACACCTGAAAGAGAATGACATTCACCGGCTGAGAGATGTCACCAGAACATGTTGTGTGGAAGGTAGCTTTTGAACCGTCGCGCAGAACCTGTCTGTTGCAGATAAGTGGCAGAACTTGCAAGTTGATCATGCGGAGAAAATTTTCGTATATCGCCAGAAGCAGTCAGAAGTAAGCGAGAACGAGTTGTCCACGTTACCGGACAGTGGCTTAGGAATGAGCCTGCAGAGATATGTTGTTTTTGCAACATAACAAAGGTGGTACCGCGTTGACACGCCCTTTGCATCCGTATGGATGTGAAGGGCTTTTATTTTTTTAAGAAAGGAAAAAGACAAATGAAGGAATTAGCAAAGACCTATGACCCAAAGGGCATTGAAGAACGCCTTTATAAAAAATGGGAAGACAACGGTTACTTCCATGCAGAAGCAGACCGCAGCAAGAAACCATTCACGATTGTGATGCCTCCACCAAACATTACTGGACAGCTTCACATGGGACATGCATTAGACAATACCATGCAGGATATTTTGATCCGCTACAAGAGAATGCAGGGTTACAATGCATTATGGCAGCCTGGAACTGACCATGCTTCCATTGCAACCGAAGTAAAAGTGATCCAGTCCTTAAAAGAAAAAGGAATCGACAAGGCAGACCTCGGAAGAGAAGGTTTCTTAGAGAAATGCTGGGAGTGGAGAGAGGAATACGGCAACCGTATCATCAACCAGTTAAAGAAAATGGGATCTTCTGCTGACTGGCAGAGAGAGCGTTTTACCATGGATAAAGGATGCTCCAATGCCGTACAGGAAGTTTTCATCAAATTATACGAAAAAGGATACATTTACAAAGGCTCCCGTATCGTAAACTGGTGCCCGGTTTGTAAGACATCCATTTCCGATGCGGAGGTAGAGCATGAGGAGCAGGACGGATTCTTCTGGCATATCAACTACCCGGTAGTTGGCGAGGAAGGAAGATTCGTTGAGATTGCGACGACAAGACCGGAGACTTTATTCGGAGATACCGCTGTTGCTGTAAACCCGGATGATGAGAGATACAAAGACATCGTTGGAAAAATGTTAAAACTTCCGATGACAGACCGTGAGATTCCGGTGATCGCTGATCCATATGTAGACAAAGAGTTTGGAACCGGATGTGTGAAGATCACACCAGCCCATGACCCGAACGACTTTGAGGTTGGAAAACGCCACAACCTGGAAGAAATCGTTGTCATCAATGACGATGCAACCATGAACAAGTTAGCAGGAAAATATGAGGGAATGGACCGCTACGAGTGCAGAAAAGCATTAGTAAAAGATTTAGAGGAAGCAGGACTTTTAGTAAAAGTTGTTCCACATTCCCACAACGTAGGTACACATGACCGCTGCGGCACAACCGTTGAACCAATGATCAAACAGCAGTGGTTCGTGAAAATGGACGAGATGATCAAACCGGCAGTTAAAGGTGTAAAAAATGGTGATATCCAGTTACTTCCAAAACGTATGGAGAAGACATACTTCAACTGGACAGACAATATCCGTGACTGGTGTATTTCCAGACAGTTATGGTGGGGACACAGAATCCCGGCATACTACTGTGATGAGTGTGGCGAGATGGTAGTTGCCAAAGAAGCACCTCATAAGTGTCCGAAATGTGGATGCACCCATATGACACAGGACCCGGATACCTTAGATACCTGGTTCTCCTCTGCTTTATGGCCATTCTCAACACTTGGCTGGCCGGAAAAAACAGAAGACTTAGATTACTTCTATCCAAATGATGTTTTAGTAACCGGATATGATATTATCTTCTTCTGGGTAATCCGTATGATCTTCTCCGGTTACGAGCAGATGGGCAAAGCGCCATTCCATACCGTATTATTCCACGGTCTGGTACGTGACTCCCAGGGACGTAAGATGAGTAAGTCTCTTGGAAATGGTATCGATCCGTTAGAGGTTATTGACAAATATGGTGCTGATGCACTTCGTCTGACACTGATCACAGGCAATGCACCTGGTAACGATATGCGTTTCTACTGGGAGAGAGTAGAGTCTTCCAGAAACTTTGCCAATAAAGTATGGAATGCTTCCCGTTTCATCATGATGAACTTAGAGGGCGCAGAGATCAAAACCCCTGCTCTCGATGAACTAAAGGCAGCCGACAAATGGATTTTATCCAGAGTGAATACACTTGCAAAAGATGTGACAGAGAATATGGATAAATTCGAGATGGGTATCGCCGTACAGAAAGTTTATGACTTTATCTGGGATGAATTCTGTGACTGGTACATCGAGATCACAAAAGTTCGTACCTATAACAAAGAGAATGATCCGGCATCTGCAAATGCAGCATTCTGGACCTTAAAGACGGTACTGACAGAGGCATTAAAGCTGTTACATCCATTTATGCCGTTTATCACAGAGGAAATCTTCTGTACGCTTCACCCGGAAGAAGACACCATTATGCTCGCAAAATGGCCGGAATACAAAGCAGAATGGAACTTTGCAGCAGAGGAAGAGATGGTAGAGCACTGCAAAGACCTTGTAAAAGGTGTTCGTAACCTCCGTACTGAAATGGATGTTCCACCATCAAGAAAAGCAAAGATTTTCATTGTATCTGACGATGCGAAAATCAGAGACACGTTTGAATCAAACAAAGAAGTTTATGTAAACCTTGCAGGTGCAAGCGAGATCGCAGTACAGGCAGATAAGACAGGAATCGAGGAGGATGCTGTTTCCGTTGTAATTCCTGGAGCAACACTTTACCTTCCACTGGAAGATTTAGTAGACTTTGAAAAAGAAAAAGAACGTCTGTTAAAAGAACAGGCACGTCTGGAGAAAGAACTCGCGCGTTCTAAGGGAATGCTTTCCAATGAGAAGTTCTTAAGCAAAGCTCCGGAAGCAAAAGTGCAGGAAGAGAAAGACAAGCTTGCAGGCTATGAGCAGATGATGGCTCAGGTCAAAGAGCGTCTTGCACAGATGAAATAGAACAATAACCGTCCAGTCTCCCTAGCCGGTGGCGTGGACGGTTATTTTTATGGCAGGGTGTGTCATTGGTTTGTTCAACATGCACAAATTACAGAGCGAAAATGTGCGAAAAAGCAGAAAACTTGCTTGAAAAAAAGACTGGAAACGAGTATTATATAGTATATATACGATTTTTTGTAGGAAGAAGGGAGTTGGAAGAATGGCATTACCAAGTATTTCTACACCAAAAGTGAAGATCGTGAATAAAGACTTAGAGGCATGGATCAGACTCCCTGCACTGGAAGAAGGGGAACACTATACGATCGAGTATCTGCACGATGTATTACGGGTAAACCAGATCACTTATGGAATTGATGAAGCACAGCTTCAGAAGATCCTCGATGAAGAAATCTATGAACAGGACGTACTGGTGGCAAGAGGCATACCGGCAGTAGAGGGACAGGATGGATTCTATGAGTATAAGGTGAATATGAACCTTGAGAAAAAGCCAAAGATACTGCCGGACGGATCCGTAGATTACTGGTCCATGTACAGTGTACAGTCGGTTCAGAAGGATCAGGTCATTGCGATATATCATCCGGCTGTAAAGGGAACAGATGGAACCGGAGTTTCCGGAAAACCGATTGCCGCAAGGGTTGCCAGAGAACAGGGAGCACTTCGCGGAACTGGTTTTGGACGAAGTGAGGATTTCCTTACCTATTTTTCGCTGATGGATGGGAAGATTGATATTGAGAATGATAAGATCAGGATCCAGCCAATCTATGAGGTGAGCGGAGATGCGAATCTTACTACCGGAAGCATAGATTTTACAGGAGATATTGTGATCCACGGCAGTGTGGAATCCGGAGTTACGATCAAGGCAACCGGAAGTATCACGATTGATGGAAACGTGGAAGCCTGTAATCTGGAAGCCGGTAAGGATATCATTTTAAGAAGTGGAATGGTCGGAGGGAACAAGGCACATGTCAGAACCAAAGGAAATCTGTATGCAAAGTTTATTGAGTATACAGTCATCCAGGTAGAGGGAGATATGGAGGCAGACGTATTGCTCAACTGCACAGTTGCGTGCAGAGGATCTATTCTGATCCAGGGCAGAACAGCGAAGATCATCGGTGGAGATGTCAGCGCAGTCAAGGGAATCAGGGCTACCACGATCGGAAATGACGCAGAGATGCGGACAGCTGTGACCGTTGGAGTAAGTGCGGACTGTATTTCAAGACTGAATCTGCTGAAGAAGAAGATGGATATTACCAAAATGGAACTTGATAAGATCGAACAGGGACTTGCCAAGTTCGAAGAGATGGAGAAGGAGCGCGGAGTAAGCTATAAGGAAGATCCGAGAAGAGTGGCACTCTTGCGTACCAGAATCCAGAATACGGCTACACTTGCAGGAGATGAGGGCGAAGTGAAGCGGCTTGAGCGCATGATTTCAGATGGGGCGAATGCAACGGTCTGTGTGACAAGAGATGTATTCCCTGGGGTATCCATAGCGATCAGGGATCAGGTTTTAAATGTGAAGAACAATGCAAAATGCGTGGAGTTCTATCATCTGAACGGAAAGATCTGTACGAGAACAGCTGAGGATTAACGGACAATAACAGGCAGAAGGTAAAAAAGATAAGATAGCATTTCAGGAGAAACGGGTTACAACCGTAAATTTCCTGAAATGCTATTTTTATATTTTATATTATTGACGAAAAACTACTTTATTTTAATGGAAATTTCATAATTTGACATTGAAAGTGAATTCTTCCTATATTATAATCAATCAGTGAGAAAGAAATGATCAGCCAGTCTGCAGTTAAGCATGTACAGGCGGATCAGGAGAGAAATGATCAGTCAGTACAGGAAAGGTACGGGAATTAATATGATAAATTTTGAAGAAGAATTGAAAAACTTTAAACCAAGTCTGGAAGTGGAAGAGGCAGAGCAGGCAATCTATAATCATGAGCTGACAGACATGACGGATGTTATGCAGGAAATGCTGCAGGAATTAAAGCAGCAGAACAGATAACAGGTAGATCACATGCACAGTGGCATGACAGATAGAGAGGTTTTTCATGAGATGTTATAATTGCGGTGCAGAACTTGGCAAGGAAGATAACTGTCAGAACTGCGGAACGAATGTAAAAGTATACAAAAAGATTTTGATGGCATCCAATGCCTATTACAATGATGCATTGGAGAAAGCCGGTGTCAGGGATTTGTCAGGGGCAATTGAGAGCCTGAAAATCAGTCTGCGTTTTAATAAATTAAATATTGATGCAAGAAATTTGCTTGGATTGATCTACTACGAGATGGGAGAAGTGGTGGCTGCCCTCACGGAGTGGGTGATCAGTAAGAATTATCAGCCGAAGGATAATCTTGCGAGCAGGTACTTAGATGAAGTGCAGAAGAATCAGGCAAGACTGGATTCTGTCAATCAGACGATCAAGAAATACAATCAGGCATTGCTTTACTGCAAGCAGAACAGCCGTGATCTTGCAATCATTCAGTTGAAAAAAGTATTGTCGCTGAATCCAAAGCTGGTGAGTGGACATCAGCTTCTGGCGCTTTTATATATTCAGGAAGGACGCTATGATCTTGCGAAGAAATCACTGCGGAATGCCGGAAAAATTGATGCCAATAATACTGTGACACTGCGCTATCTGAAAGAAGCCAATGCAGCCTTAAGAGAGCAGAATCCGAGCAAGAAGCAGAAGAATGATGAACTCATTTCCTATCAGAGTGGCAATGAGACAATCATCCAGCCAAAATATCTGAAGGACAATTCTGCAGTCGGTACGATCATTAACATGGTGATCGGAATCGCAATCGGAATTGCAATCACCTGTTTCCTTGTGGTTCCTGGCGTGAGAAGAACCGTGATGAACAATACGAAAGCAGAAGTGCTGGATGCAAATAATACGATTTCTTCCAAGAATCAGACGATCACAAGCCTGCAGAGTCAGGTGGATGACCTTACCAGTCAGATTACGGATGCGAAGAACAGCGAGGAAGAATCTGCCAACAAACTGGAAAGCTATGACAAACTTCTGACTGCATATGAGACATACACCACAGGAGACATTGAGAAGGCAGGAGATGCATTGAGCAGTGTCAATGTGGATGACCTGAGTGCAGATGCAAAGAGTATTTATGATACCATCAATGCACAGGTGAATGCCGAATACATGGCTGCATTATATAAGGAAGGTTATGATGCATATTCCGGCAAAAAGTATGACGATGCCGTGAGTGCACTTTCCAAAGTCGTCGAGATGGATGAAAACTATGAGAATGGAAATGCACTGTACTATCTTGCACAGGCATACCGCAAGAACGAGGATATGGAAAATGCCAAAATCTATTATCAGAAAGTGGTAGAATTGTATCCAAATACAGAGCGCGCTGCAAACTCACAGAACTATCTGGATCAGAGTGAGACAGACACCGCCCGTTAATAAAAAGACAAACTGATATTAAAAAGTACGAAGGAGATCGAACCGGAAATTCCGGGGAGACTCCTTCTTTTTTTATTCATGACAATAAAATGTCTGCGGAGCGAGCATTCTATTGTTGAAAATCATAAGCAGAATGGAAAGAGAGGAACAAGAGCATGAAAAGCCAGTATATTATGGAAAAAGGATGTTTAGTTGTCTATGTGCCGCGTGAGTTAGACCATCATCAGGCAAACCGCATCCGCACGGAGACAGATCTTCTGATCGACACCTACCATGTCAGACATCTTGTGTTTGATTTTACAGAGACAGAGTTTATGGACAGCTCCGGGATTGGGGTGATCATCGGGCGGTGCAAAAACTTAGGCTATTCCGGTGGGGATGTGAGTGCGTGCCATCTGAACGAGCGCGTGGACAAGATATTTACCGTATCCGGGTTGAAAAAAATCATTCAGGTAAAAGAATAGGAGATAGTGGAGGAAGTAAAAATGAGCAGTCAGAACGAGATGAAACTGATATTTGATGCCAGGTCGGTGAATGAAAGTTTCGCCAGGGTGGCGGTGGCGGCATTTATAGCAGAATTAAACCCAACGTTAGACGAGATTGCGGATATCAAGACGGCCGTGTCCGAAGCGGTGACGAATGCGATCATTCATGGTTACCATGAACCGGAACAGAAAGTGGAACTCCTGTGTCAGATTTGTGGGGATGAGGTTTCCATCACCGTTTCGGATACAGGAGCAGGCATTGCGGATGTGTCAAAAGCGATGGAACCTTTTTATACGACAAAACCGGAGTTAGAGCGTTCCGGGATGGGATTCTCTTTTATGGAAGCGTTTATGGACAGGCTTGAGGTAGTATCCGAGCCGGGAAAAGGGACAAGCGTACATATGGTAAGAAGACTGGGAAATCAGGAAGGCTAGCCTATGGTGCGACAGGCGGAACTGATCAGACAGGCACAGGATGGGGATAAAAAAGCCAGGGACAAAGTCGTTTCGGACAACCTTGGATTAGTGCACGCAATTGTCCGCAGATTTGAAAAAAGAGGGCATGACAGGGAGGAATTGTTTCAGATCGGATGTATCGGGCTGATCAAGGCGATCGATCATTTTGATCTGTCGTTAAACCTTGCATTTTCCACTTATGCAGTGCCTATGATCACAGGGGAGATACGGCGTTTCCTGCGTGACGATGGCATGGTGAAAGTGAGCAGGAGTTTAAAAGAAAATGGATACAAAATCAGCAGGGCAAAAGAAGTTCTCACAACAGAGCTGGGGAGAGATCCGAGTCTTTTGGAGCTGTCTGCCATGACAGAACTTGGCACAGAGGAGATCGTGATGGCATTGGACGCTAACCGTGGGGTGGAGTCCATTTACCAGCCGGTCTGCGGCTCAGATGGAGATGAACTTTTACTCATTGACCAGATTGGAGATCAGAGCGATGTCTATGAGGAGCCGGAGAAGGAGGCTGTTTTAAACAAAATGGTGATCAGGCAGCTGATGGATACGCTCGACGAGACAGAACAGCAGATCATCCGGCTGCGGTATTTTGAAAATAAAACGCAGTGCGAGGTGGCAGGAATACTTGCAGTGACACAGGTGCAGATCAGCCGGAATGAGCGTAAAATCCTTGCAAAACTCCGGGCAAAACTGGAGTTATAACGTCATTTGCCGGAAAGAAAATCTTGAAGAGCGAAACCATCAATGATATAGTGAAAGGAGGAAACTCAAACAATAACCGGCAGTGATAGCAGACTGACAGAGCGTCAGGAGAGAGGGAGTACAAGAGCAGATGAATGGAACACAGATCAGTGATACACAGAGGAATAACAGAACCGCATTGACAGGGCATACCATAGAAGCGTTGATCGTGGTTGTCTTTTATGCGTGCAGATTTATCAGGGGAGAGCGGAGTCTTGGATATTTTCTGGTGATCACGGCATTGGCACTGATCCCGGTCATGCTGGGACAGTTTTTCTTTTTCAGGGACAGAGAGACAGGTATGATCAAACACACGGTAGGAATCGGATTTGCCATTACGTATTCCTTCATGGTGCTGACGACCGAGGAAGCGAACATTTATGTGCTTGTCATACCGATGATTTTACTTGTAAGTGTATTTAATGATGTAAAATTTTCCGTGCAGATCAATATAGGAACGGTTATCTTAAGCCTGATCATGACGATTGGTGGAGCTTTTACCGGAAAGTTCGGTTATCAGGGCAGCGATGAGGCAATCGTGCAGGTGACAGCCATGATACTTGTCGCAGTGTATTCTATCTATGCAGCGCAGACATCGAATGCAAACAATCAGCAGAAAATGGAGAATATTAAGGAAGCGCAGAGCAAGACAGAGCTTTTGCTGTCCGATATTTCCAATATGTCACAACAGATGCAGAGTGGAATGGAAGATATCTATGGAAAAGTTGAGAACCTCAACAGTGCTTCTAAATTGACCAAAGATGCAATGTCAGAGGTTGGCAGTGGTACGACGGAAACCGCAAACGCTGTGCAGACACAGATGCAGCAGACAGAAGCAATCCAGCAGAAAGTTGAGATGGTCAGCAGTGTTGCGGAACGCATTAACCAGAGTATGCAGCAGACTTTGCAGGTACTTGAGAGCGCAGGAAAAGATATGGATGTGCTTGTATCACAGGTAGATCATTCCGTAGAAAAAGGTGACAGCGTTGCAGGACAGCTAGAGACATTAGACAAATACATTGAAGAGATGCATTCCATCGTGGAGCTGATCTCCGGTATTACCTCGCAGACAAGCCTTTTAGCTTTAAATGCAAGTATTGAGGCGGCAAGAGCAGGTGAGGCAGGAAGAGGATTCTCTGTTGTTGCGACAGAGATTTCCGGTATGGCAACACAGACCAAAGAGGCAACGGTACATATTACAGAGTTGATCGAGAATATTTCCAATGCGATCAGCGAGGTGGTTTCGGTGGTGCGCGAGATGATAGGTGCAATTAATGAGGAAAAACAGTCCACAGAGAATACTGCCAATAATTTTTCGGATATCCAGAGCAATACGCTTGATATCCAGGGCAACATGGAGCAGTTAAACAGCAATATTGAGGAATTGAAAACTGCAAATGAACAGATCGTGCATTCGATTGAAACAATCTCGGCAATCTCAGAGGAGGTATCTGCACACGCAAATGAGACAATGAGTGCACAGGAAGATAATTCGGATGTACTGAACAAGATCACGGATCGTATGCAGCAGTTGATCGAACTTACAAAGCAGGAGGCATAATAACGTGAAAGCTTACGATAATTATATTTTTGATTTATATGGAACGCTGGCTGATATCCATACCGAGGAGAATGATCCTCTGGTATGGAAAAAGCTGGCGCTTTTTTATGGCTATTATGACGCCGATTATTCATCGGAAGAATTGAAAGAAAGATATGCTGCAATCATTGCAGGCGAGGAGTCTAAGATGAAATCTGAGAAAAAAGATGATGCTCATGAAGCACATCCGGAGGTTCAGATTGAAGAGGTCTTTCAGAAGCTTTTTGAGGAAAAAGGCGTGAAGGCAGATCCTACACTTGCCGTTCATGCAGGGCAGTTCTTCCGGATCCTCTCTACCGATTATGTAAAACTCTATGACGGAGTGACAGATTTGTTAGAAGCATTAAAAAAGAAAGGTAAAAAGATTTATCTGCTTTCGAACGCACAGCGCATTTTTACAGAGTATGAGATGCACACACTTGGAATCGCAAAGTACTTTGACGATATTTTCATCTCTTCAACCTGTGGGGTAAAAAAACCGGACAGCAGATTTTTTCAACTGTTGATTGATAAATATAATCTTGATATAACAAAAAGCATCATGATTGGAAACGACGGCATAAGCGATATCGCAGGAGCTAAGAGTGTCGGGCTTGACACTTTTTATATTCATTCGAATATTTCTCCAAAGCTGCCGGAAGAGACCATCATATTACCGGATGGCACTGAAAAAAAACGGAAGATCATGCCGGATGCAGACTTTGTGTTAGATGGAATGGACATGGAGCGAGTCAGGGAGCTGCTGCTGGGAGAATAAGAGAAGATTATCAGCGCAGATTACCTTCCATCCACAGTTCACAATTTCTTCACAAAATAATTAGCACTCACCTATTGACAGTGCTAACAACTCGTGATATAACATACTCGTAACAAAGGAAAACCACTGCGAAAGAAATTTCGTAACTGACAGAAGACGTTCCAGCCAGCAAGGTGGGAAGGTCTTTTCTTTCAATCAGAAGGTTTTTCTTTTTCACATAGATAACAGAGATAGATACGAGGGAGGTAAGCGTATGAACATTCAGAAATTTACTCAGAAATCAGTAGAAGCCATTAACGATTGTGAAAAGCTCGCCTATGAATATGGAAATCAGGAGATCGAGCAGGAACACCTTTTAGTCGCCCTGTTACGTCAGGAAGATGGACTGATTCCAAAATTAATAGAGAAAATGGAGATCCAGAAAGAACATTTTGTGGATAACGCAGAGCGCCATTTAGCTGCCCGTGTAAAAGTATCCGGCGGACAGGTTTATGTAGGACAGGATCTGAACAAGGTACTTGTCCATGCAGAGGATGAGGCAAAAGCAATGGGAGACGAATATGTTTCCGTGGAACATTTGTTTTTATGCCTGATCAAATATCCAAATAAGGCAATGAAGGAAATCTTCAAGGAGTATGGAATTACCCGTGAACGGTTTTTGCAGGCATTGTCAACGGTAAGAGGAAACCAGAGAGTGGTATCCGATAACCCGGAGGCAACTTATGACACACTGGAAAAATATGGATACGATATGGTAGAACGTGCGAGAAACCAGAAGCTTGATCCGGTGATCGGACGTGACGCAGAGATCCGTAATGTGGTTCGTATCCTTTCCAGAAAGACAAAGAACAACCCGGTTCTGATCGGTGAGCCTGGTGTCGGTAAGACAGCTGTTGTCGAAGGACTCGCACAGAGGATCGTCCGCGGTGATGTTCCGGAGGGTTTAAAGGACAAGAAATTATTTGCACTGGATATGGGCGCACTGGTTGCAGGCGCCAAATATCGTGGTGAGTTTGAGGAACGTCTGAAAGCGGTTCTCGATGATATCAAAAATTCCGATGGACAGATCATTCTGTTTATCGATGAACTTCATACCATCGTGGGAGCAGGAAAAACAGACGGTGCGATGGATGCAGGCCAGTTGTTAAAACCAATGCTTGCCCGTGGTGAGTTACACTGTATCGGTGCGACCACCTTAGATGAGTACCGTGAATATATTGAAAAAGATGCTGCTTTGGAGCGTCGTTTCCAGCCGGTACAGGTGGATGAGCCGACCGTTGAGGATACCATTTCCATCCTGCGTGGACTGAAAGAGCGTTATGAAGTATTCCACGGTGTAAAAATTACAGACTCGGCACTGGTATCTGCGGCAGTGCTCTCAAACCGTTATATTTCCGACCGTTTCCTGCCGGATAAGGCAATCGACCTCGTGGATGAGGCATGTGCCTTGATCAAGACGGAACTGGATTCCATGCCGACAGAGCTGGATGAGTTAAACCGTCGTGTCATGCAGATGGAGATTGAGGAGACAGCTCTGAAAAAAGAGACGGATCGTCTGAGCCAGGAGCGTCTTGCGGATCTTCAGAAGGAACTGGCAGAACTTCGTGATGAATTTAACACAAAGAAAGTACAATGGGAAAACGAAAAGAAATCGGTTGAAAAAGTCCAGAAACTTCGTGAAGAGATCGAGCAGGTCAAGAATGAGATCAAGACTGCACAGCAGAATTATGATCTGGAAAAAGCGGCAGAACTGCAGTATGGAAAACTTCCACAGCTGCAGAAACAGCTGGAAGTTGAGGAAGAGGAAGTTAAGAATAAAGATCTTTCGCTGGTACATGAGAACGTCAGCGAGGAAGAGATCGCACGTATTATTTCCCGTTGGACGGGTATTCCGGTCGCAAAGCTGACCGAGAGTGAACGTAACAAGACACTGCATCTGGACGAGGAGCTGCATAAACGTGTCATTGGTCAGGACGAGGGTGTCACAAAAGTGACAGAAGCCATCATCCGTTCCAAAGCCGGAATCAAAGATCCGAGCAAACCGATCGGTTCGTTCCTGTTCTTAGGACCTACCGGTGTCGGTAAGACAGAACTTGCAAAGGCTCTGGCAGCCAGTCTTTTTGATGACGAATCCAATATGGTGCGTCTTGATATGAGTGAGTATATGGAGAAATACTCCGTGTCCCGTCTGATCGGAGCGCCTCCAGGATATGTCGGATATGATGAAGGCG